>OIEP01000038.1_pt1 | contig 137919 bp, 116 predicted proteins | sample 1581861 | NCBI WGS metagenome assembly OIEP01 (sample SAMN03281009, study PRJEB24777) | human gut metagenome | isolation source: fecal sample PR192 from 1 month old female Indian infant, vaginally...
CTTCATCTGGCGGACCGGGCGGGACTCGACGTCCCTGTCTCGACCCGCCCTCTGGCCGCCGTCCTGGCGGCCAGTCCTGGATGCGCGCCTGCGTTCCCGCCAGGTTTCCTTGATGCGCCCAACCCCCTGCTGTGAGCCTGGGCTGAAACGGTTACTCCCCTGCGGCTGTGGGTTAAAATCTCCTGAGTTTTGCAACCGAATCGGGATTTCGCTTAAACCACCGATTAACGGAACCGCTCAGCCAGCCATCAAAATGGCTGACAGCCCCTTAACTAACCAGCATTAGGGCAACGGGGGAGATTATTGCGCCAGCCAGGCGGCGACCTCCCGCCAGTTACCGCGAAACACTATCTTCTCCGCTTTTTTGCCGAGCTGATAGCGGTACATCGGATCGTAATACTCGTTCAGCAGAGGAACCAGCCAGCTAAAATGCGCTTCGTTGCTGGCGGTACGCTGCTGCTCGACCAGCGCCTCGTCGAGCCGGGCGGTGAGCTGGGCAAAACGCTGTAATCCCAGACGGCGGCGAATGGCAAACAGGCCATGATGCAGATAGTCGCTGTACGCCTGCCAGCCTTGCTCTTCGCCATATGCCGCAATAAAGTCGTGATGCATACGTGTAAAATACTCTTCGCGCAAACGTTCAAGGCGGATCTCAAAGGGATCTTCCACTACCGCCAGCGGCGACCGATCCATGCGAATACGTAAGCTTTCTGGCAGATGATTGGCACCGATCATATGTCCCTCATCCTCCAGCACCCATCGCCTCTGTTGCGCTGACTTTTTGAGCATCGCGATGGCCAGATGGTTTTCAAATGTTGCCTGTTGATACTGCGCCTGTAAGGTACGGCCAAACGAGGAGCCGCGGTGATGAGCATGGCCTTCGAGATCGATGCCGTCAGGCTGAGCGCGGACCAACTGGGTTTTACCGTTACCGGTACAGCCGCCAATCAGCACAACAGGACGCTGTACCAGCTCTTCGGTGAGCTGAATCGCCGTCTGGCGCAGCGCCTTATAGCCGCCGACGATCAGCGGATAATCAACGCCCGCTTCCTTCAGCCACCGCTGCACGATATGCGAACGCTGACCGCCTCGCGCGCAGCACAGGTAGCCTTCCGGATAACGTGCGCAGGCGTCTTTCCAGGCAGCAAGGCGGCGGGCGCGAATCTCGCCATTAACCAACTGATGACCCAGCGCGATCGCGGCTTCCGGGCCCTGATGTTTATAGCAGGTGCCGACGGCGGCGCGCTCCTCATCGTCCATCAGCGGCAGATTGATTGCCGCAGGCATCGCACTTTGCCGGAACTCGACCGGAGCGCGTACGTCAATCAGCGGCGTATCGCTGGCGAGAATCCGTCGAATATTCTGTGGTGATTGCACTAATTCCATTATTCAAACAAGCCATTAATCAATTCAGACGCGTCGCTCGACGCGATAACCCGCCTATTGTACGCGGTGAGAGGCAGGCCGGATTGATTTTTCACGATGAATTGCTCAATAGCATCAGGGAGTCGGGATTTTCGGGGGCAGGAATAACCCGGCGAGGGCGCAACGCGCCGCAAGCCGGGATGATGGTCGCAGATTACGCCAGCTGCGCCTGCGCCCAGAATACACCGCTGGCGTATTCCGGCGGCAGCAGCGGCTTCAGCGCTTCCAGCGTCGCGCTCAGGCGATCGGTATCGCTGTCGGTCAGGTTCAGGTGGCCGACTTTACGTCCCGGACGCACCTCTTTGTCGTACCAGTGCAGATGCACCAGCGGTAGCTTCAGCCAGTCATAGTTGAGATCGGTACCGATCAGGTTGATCATCACCGACGGGCTGTTGACCACCGGCGGCGGCAGCGGCAGGCCGGTAATTGCCCGCAGGTGCAGCTCAAACTGGCTGATGGATGAGCCATTCTGCGTCCAGTGGCCGCTGTTGTGTACCCGGGGCGCCAGTTCGTTAATCAGCAGGCCATCAGCAGTGACAAAACACTCCATCGCCATCACGCCGACGTAGTTAAGCGCATTCATAATCGCCGACAGCATCTGTTCCGCCTGTGCCTGCTGGCGGGCATTCGCCTGTGGAAACGCAACGCTGGCGCGCAAAATGCCGTCCTGATGCAGGTTGCGGGTCAGTGGATAGAAGACCGTGCTGCCGTCCTGAGCGCGAGCGCCGACCAGAGACACTTCGCCGGAAAAGTTGATGCCCTGCTCAACGATACACTCGCCGTAGTTGTCATCCGGCAACTGAGCGGTTTCATCTTCCCGCAGACGCCATTGGCCGCGGCCATCGTAGCCGCCAACGCGGCGCTTAACGATAGCCAGCTCGCCGAGGCGGGCGAATACCGCTGGCCACTCGTTTTTATCCGCCAGAAGCTGCCACGGCGCGGTGGCGAGCGCCAGCTTATCGAACAGCTGCTTTTGCGTCAGACGATCGGCGATAATCGGGAAAACGTCGCGGTTGACGAAAGCGGGGTGACGCGCCAGTTCGCGCGTCAGCGCGGTTTCCGGCCAGCGTTCAATCTCTGCGGTAATGACGCTTTGCTGAAACGGCACCGCTTCCGGGTCGGCTTCCAGACCGACCGGCCAGACCGCGATACCCAGCGGTTCACCAGCCTGACGCAGCATCCGGCCTAGCTGGCCATTGCCGAGAACGCAAACCTGCTTCATGCCGCACCCCGCGGGTCCGGGTTATCCAGCACTTCATCGGTTTGCGCCTGCCGCCAGGCGCTGAGGCGCTGGTGCAGTTCCGCATCATGCCGGGCGAGGATCTGCGCCGCCAGCAGGGCGGCATTGGCGGCGCCGGCTTTACCGATCGCCAGCGTGCCCACCGGGATACCGCGCGGCATCTGGACGATGGAGTAGAGGCTGTCAACGCCGCTCAGCGCCGCGCTTTGTACCGGTACGCCTAAAACCGGCACCAGCGTTTTCGCCGCAATCATGCCCGGCAGATGCGCCGCGCCGCCCGCACCAGCAATAATGACCTGAAAACCGTTCTCTTCCGCGTTTTCGGCGAAGCTGAACAGTTTATCGGGCGTGCGGTGTGCTGAGACTACTTCGACATGGTACGGAACGTTCAGGGCATCAAGGATTTCTGCGGTAAACTGCATGGTAGCCCAGTCGCTTTTGGACCCCATCACGATGGCGATACGCGCCGAATTATTGCGGGAAGACATGCGTCTTAAAACTCCTGTGGGTGTGTTTCACACTGCTTTAGAGGCCACAGAGAATAGCATGATCTTGCGGTCAGGAAAACGGTTGCGTGCGCGCGGATAACCGTCTTTTGTCTTATCTGTATCTGATGAAACACGCCAGTTATGAGCGGTGGTCGCGCTGGCAAAAAAGGTAAAAACCAGCCCCAGGAAAGTATGGGAATGCTCATCATCAGCATTTGTATTTGCGTAAAGCGTTTCTTATATGGCGCGTACAGACAGAGATAAATCGCGTAAAATTAGATCCCGATAATAAAACCGCAAACTCCAGTACGGTCAGCGAGCCGAAGGAGATAACTACATGACTGGATACGTGACTGAATTCTCAACGCGTCGTTAACAACGATAAATTCTGACTGATAATGTATACAATGACTATGCACGATAATGGATTTGTATCCTGAATAAATTGGGGCGTATATATAGACTAGGTTAATTTATTAATCTGGCGGATTTTATTATGCGGAATGTCTCTGGTGTTATTCATTTCTTGAATATACCTGAAGCATTTCCCTGCGACTCGATTTTTTTAGGGAGAGTCAGTAATAAACTAAGGATTAAATATATGAGAATACTTTTATCATTACTGTTAATGTTTTCGTCTTGTTTTTGTTGGGCGGGTGAACGCAATAAAACAATGACAATAATTCATACCAATGACACACATTGTCGAGTCAGTGAAGATAAGAATGCCATTGGCTTTGCGCGTATTAAAACATTGGTTGATACGATTAAAACAATTAATCGTAACGTACTGGTTGTCGATGGTGGTGACTTTATTCAGGGGAAGTTAATTTGTAGTATGGATAAGGGTGACACTATTGTCAATATTATGAATGAAGTAGGGTATGATGCTGCGGTAATTGGAAATCATGAATTTATTTATGGCCAAAGCCGCTTGCAAACATTGATGAAAAAGCTGAATTATCCACTACTGGCCGCAAATGTTAAGTACGATAACGGGCAGGATTTTACCAGGAATTTTATTATTAAAGATATTGATGGCATTAAAGTGGGCATTTTTGGTGTGTCAACCCAAACGATTACCGCAAGACCGGAAAATATTGCGGGTGTGAAATTACTTGATCCTGTTGCGATCGCCAAAGAAATGGTGCAAAGCTTACAAGCTGAAAAGGTAGATGTGATTATTGCGCTATCTCATCTCGGGCTAAATAAAGCCGATCGTAATCATTCGCAAAAATTAGCGGAGGAAGTGGCGGGTATTGATGTAATTATTGATGGACATAGTCATACCGCTCTGGAAAAGGGACAGGTTGTCAACGATGTGTTGATTGCGCAAACGGGTCATAGAACACATAACCTTGGAATTGTTAATCTGGAATTTGTGGATGGGAAACTTAATCATAAACAAGCCGCTCTGATTAATCATCAGTTAGCTTCTTTAGTTAAAAAGGATCAATCTATTGATAAAATTGTTCAACAAGCCAATGCGCGAATAGACACTGCTTATTCTGAGGTGATAGGAAACGCCAGTGAGAAACTGAATGGCGATCGCTATGATGTCAGAAGCCGTGAGACGAATCTGGGAAATATGCTCAGTGATATGATTCGTGAAAAAGCAGGAACTGACACGGCTATTATTTTTGCCCCCTTAATTAGTGCTTCAATGGGGCCCGGAGAAATAACAAAAAAGGATCTGGTTAATATTTTGACCGAGGACTTTGATATTGTTAAGGTTGAAATTAAGGGAGCAGATTTACTGACGTTATTAGAAGCGGGATTAAAAACGTATTTTCAGCAGGTGTCGGGAATACGCTTTAGTTATGACTCGACACGACCATTAAATAAACGAATAGTTGGTGATGTGTTAATTAATGAAAACGTTATTGATAAAAATAAAAACTACACCCTTGCGCTGGTTGACTGGCATTATGAAGAATCTAAACATGCTGACTCTCTTTATCATATTATTCAACAAGCGCGATATATTGAAAGTGTAGGATCGATGAATGCTTTATTTGAAAATTATGTTCGTCAGCATTCACCATTGCGTTATCACGAGGATGGTCGGGTAACGAAACTAAGATAGGTGACAGAGCCTCACGGTATCAGTATGCACTCTCAAGTGCTTTTATCCTGGATTCAGCGCTTGAGAGGAATTTGGTTCGGTAATCAGGGGCGCATCCTGAAAAGGAAAATAAATCAGCTCAACATCTTCAGGCGTCACTTTGACCATGGAGCCTTCGTGATGCCAGGCGCCGAGCACCACACGATAAGCGGTTATGCCGTTGGCTTGTAACTGATGAATGGCAGGGCGATGCGTATGCCCGTGAATCAGCCACTGAACGCGATGCTTCTCCATGATATCAACTACCGCCTGCGGATTTACGTCCATAATTTCCAGCGACTTGCTGCTGTTGGCCGCTTTGCTGTCGGCGCGCATTCTGGCGGCGATACGGCGGCGGAGAAACAGCGGCAGAGCCAGAAACAGGCGCTGGATCCAGGGATTGTGGACTTTTGCGCGAAAGGCCAGATAGCCCGCATCGTCGGTGCACAGGGTGTCGCCGTGCATAATCAGCACTTTCCGCCCGTAGAGATCGAGAAGCTGTTCTTCCGGCAGCAGGGTCATTGCGCTTTCGCGGGCAAATCGCTTGCCGACGAGAAAATCGCGGTTGCCGTGGATGAAGTAGCAGGGGACGCCGCAGTCGGCTAATGCTTTGAGGGAGGCGGCGATTTGCCGATGCAGCGGGTTCGGATCGTCATCGCCGATCCAGGCCTCAAACAGGTCGCCGAGGATATACAGGGCGTCCGCCTCGCGGGCTTCCCCCTGTAAAAAGCGCAGAAAACCGGCGGTAATCGCCGGTTCTTCCGTTTGCAGATGCAGGTCCGCAATAAAAAGTGTCGCCACGAATTACTCGCTGACGGTGACGCTTTTGATCACAACATCTTCTTTCGGCACATCCTGGTGCATGCCGCTACGGCCGGTCGATACCGCTTTGATTTTGTCGACAACATCCATACCTTCCACGACTTCTGCGAATACGCAGTAGCCCCAACCCTGCAGGCTTTCGCCGGAGAAGTTCAGGAAGTCGTTATCGGCGACGTTGATGAAGAACTGAGCGGTAGCGGAGTGTGGGGCCTGAGTGCGGGCCATTGCCAGAGTGCCGCGGGTGTTTTTCAGACCGTTGTTGGCTTCGTTCTGAATCGGAGATTTAGTGGTTTTTTGATTCATACCCGGCTCAAAACCGCCACCCTGAATCATAAAGCCATTGATAACACGGTGGAAAATGGTGTTATCGTAGAAACCTTCGCGACAGTAGTCCAGGAAGTTTTTAACTGTTTCCGGCGCTTTGTCGTCAAACGTCTTGATTACGATATCGCCATGATTGGTGTGGAAAGTAACCATTTTTGCATCCTGTTCCGATGATTGTGGTGCCTGCACCCGGTGTCGGGTGAGATATAGTGGGGTGTTATAGCATAACCGCGGAGTTGGATCACCTTGCAATGTGTGCTGCTTCAGGATTGAATTAAGGTTAGAATACGCGGCTTATATCCACACACGTCTACATGGAATCTTCGATGTTAAAAATTTTTAATACACTGACGCGCCAAAAAGAGGAATTTAAACCTATTCATGCCGGGGAAGTCGGCATGTACGTGTGTGGAATTACCGTTTACGACCTCTGTCATATTGGTCACGGCCGTACCTTCGTCTCGTTTGATGTCGTTTCCCGTTACCTGCGTTTTCTCGGCTATAAGCTGAAGTATGTACGTAATATCACTGATATTGACGATAAAATCATTAAACGTGCGAATGAAAACGGTGAAAGTTTTGTCGCTCTGGTGGATCGCATGATTGCCGAGATGCATAAAGACTTCGACGCGCTGAATATTTTGCGCCCGGATCAGGAGCCGCGTGCGACCCACCATATTGCGGAAATCATTGAGATCACCGAGCAACTGCTCGCTAAAGGCCACGCTTACGTCGCCGACAATGGCGACGTGATGTTCGATGTGCCGACCGATCCGAACTACGGTCAACTGTCGCGTCAGGATCTCGACCAGTTGCAGGCGGGCGCTCGCGTTGATGTGGTTGATGTTAAACATAACCCGATGGACTTCGTATTGTGGAAAATGTCGAAAGAGGGCGAACCGAGCTGGCCGTCGCCGTGGGGAGCAGGGCGTCCAGGCTGGCACATTGAGTGTTCAGCGATGAACTGCAAACAACTGGGCAACCATTTTGATATTCACGGCGGCGGTTCGGATCTGATGTTTCCGCATCACGAAAACGAAATCGCGCAGTCCACCTGCGCCCACGACGGTGAGTATGTCAATTACTGGATGCACTCCGGGATGGTGATGGTTGATCGCGAGAAAATGTCCAAATCGCTGGGCAACTTCTTTACCGTGCGCGATGTGCTGAAGTATTACGATGCGGAAACCATTCGCTACTTCCTGATGTCCGGCCACTACCGCAGCCAGCTGAACTACAGCGAAGAGAACTTAAAGCAGGCGCGCTCCGCGCTGGAGCGTCTGTATACCGCGCTGCGCGGAACCGATAAAACCGCAGAGCCAGCCGGTGGCGAGGCGTTTGAAGCGCGCTTTATCGACGCAATGGACGACGATTTCAACACCCCGGAAGCGTATTCTGTGCTGTTCGATATGGCGCGTGAAGTGAACCGTCTGAAAACTGAAGATGTTGCCGCCGCTAACGCCATGGCGGCGCATATGCGTAAGCTCTCTTCGGTGCTGGGCCTGCTGGAGCAGGATCCGGACGCTTTCCTGCAGAGCGGCGCGCAGGCGGATGACGGTGAAGTGGCGGAAATTGAGTCGCTGATCCAGCAGCGTCTGGACGCGCGTAAAGCGAAAGACTGGGCGGCGGCGGATGCCGCACGTGACCGTCTCAACGAAATGGGTATCGTGCTGGAAGATGGCCCGCAGGGGACGACCTGGCGCCGTAAATAACCGTATTCTCTCTTTTTTGCCGGGGCTATCCCCGGCTTTTTTTGCCCTGATTCAGGCAAATAACTGAATCTTCATCGCTGATTTTTGCATTTTTCCATTCCCGTAAAGCCGCTAACGCGCTAGCGTGAAACGAACATCATAAGGGAGAAGAGATATGCAGAAGGTGGCGCTGGTTACCGGGGGAAGTAAAGGTATTGGCTATGCAGCGGCGAAAGCGCTGTATCAGATGAACTACGTGGTGGTCGTGGTGGCGCGTAACGAACAGCCGCTTATCGAGTGCGCTCAGGGGCTGGACGCGGAACGATTTGTGCCAATTGCTGCCGATGTGACCGACCCTCAGCAGGTAGAGGCGCTTTTTCAGCGTATCAGCCGACATTTTGGCCGTCTGGATCTGCTGTTTAATAATGCAGGCAATAATAGCCCTGCTAAATCGATTGAAGAGATCCCGTTTGAAGAGTGGCAGCGGGTATTTAATCTTAACGTGCATGCCAGTTTCCTCTGCGCCAAAGAAGCTATCAAGATCATGAAACAGCAGCAGCCGATGGGCGGACGTATTATTAATAACGCCTCCATTTCTGCAACTACGCCACGCCTGTACAGCGCACCCTATACCGCCTCGAAGCACGCGATTACCGGGCTGACTAAATCCATCGCGCTCGATTGCCGACAATTTAATATCGCCTGTGGGCAGATTAACGTCGGCAACGCCGAAACGCAGCTATCTGCACGAATGCGTAAAGGCGTTTATCAGGCAGACGGGACAATTGCGGCCGAGGCGATGATGGATGTGGCTGACGTTGCGGCGGCGATTCAGATGATTGCGGCATTGCCGCCAACGACAAATGTGCTGGAGCTGACGATTATGGCGAACAAAATGCCGTTTGTCGGACGGGGATAATTGTTAAGGCGCCGGGTTGCGGCGCCAGTGCTTTTACGCGGTAACGGTAACGCTCTGACCTTCAAAACTGACCGTTTGCCCGGCGATGATTTTACAGCGTTTGCGGGTTTCTACCGCGCCGTCGACTTTGACCAGACCGTCAGCAATGGCGATTTTCGCCTGCGCGCCGCTTTCGCTCCAGCCTTCCAGCTTCAGCAGATCGCACAGTTCAACGTGCGGGTGCTTGCCTAAAGAAAAATTCGCCATCTCAGGCCTCCTGAATATCGTGGTACTCTTCGCACGCCTGCAGCGTGTTCTGAATGAGAGTGGCAACGGTCATCGGACCAACGCCGCCGGGGACCGGCGTGATGTATGATGCGCGTGCGGCGGCGTCTTCATAAACCACATCGCCAACCACTTTGCCGTTTTCCAGTCGGTTAATCCCGACATCTACCACGATCGCGCCTTCTTTGATCCACTCACCCGGGATAAAGCCGGGTTTGCCCACGGCGACGATCAGCAAGTCGGCGTGTTCGACATGATGACGCAGGTTTTTAGTAAAGCGGTGGGTGACGGTAGTGGTGCAGCCCGCCAGCAGAAGTTCCATACTCATCGGGCGTCCGACGATGTTGGATGCGCCTATGACCACCGCGTTCAGACCGTAGGTATCGATGTTGTAACGTTCAAGCAGGGTGACGATGCCGCGCGGGGTGCACGGACGCAGGCGCGGCGCCCGCTGGCACAGGCGGCCGACGTTATAAGGATGGAAACCGTCGACGTCTTTGTCTGGTGAAATGCGTTCCAGAACTTTGACATTGTCAATGCCGGCGGGGAGCGGTAGCTGGACCAGAATGCCATCAATAGTGTTATCGGCATTCAGTGTGTCAATAAGTTCCAGTAACTCTGCTTCACTGGTGGTTTCCGGGAGATCGTATGAGCGGGAGACGAAGCCGACCTCTTCACACGCTTTGCGCTTGCTGCCGACATAAATCTGCGATGCCGGGTTGCTGCCGACCAGTACGACGGCTAATCCTGGTGCGCGTTTTCCGGCCGCAACGCGAGCCTTTACTTTTTCCGCAACTTCAGAGCGTACCTGCTGCGCAATCGTTTTACCGTCAATAATTTTTGCTGCCATCAGAGAGAGGATTCCATCTGTATCTTTACGAAAGGGGGATGACGATATTTTGTCAGAAGCCAGCCTCGCTGTCAGTCTTCGTTTAAGATTTTATCTTCCTTTGGCATAATGAGTGATGAATAATGTTTTTATCCGCATCGTCACAGGGACAAAAAAAGCGCATTAAGACAGAATTAAAGTTAACGTGCAGAAACATGGAGTTGGACAAACTTTATACGCCTTTCGCCGTATAATCAGGCAGGTTACGCAGGCAACCGGGGGTTCACGGCAAAATACATTGACTCACCAGACGTGGACCGTATAATTCCGGCGATTGCATATCATGAAGTTGCCACTTCTCAATGCGCCCTTAGCTCAGCTGGATAGAGCAACGGCCTTCTAAGCCGTAGGTCACAGGTTCGAACCCTGTAGGGCGTACCATTAAGAAACAACTACTTATCAACTTCCTCCAACTGCTGGTTTTTCCTTGTGGGACATATTCGGGACATCTTCATCAAAATATTGAGTCAATTTTCATCACGTGATCTGTCAGGTGATTGGGTTGCATCGTCACTCTTTCATTATCACCACATCAACTCTCGTCTGCTAAATCCACAGTTATATGGTGGATATTTTCATGTTTCGCATTAAAAAGAGATTAACCCACGTTGGGTTAATCTCTCCGGTTAACGACGACCCCACGCTAAATCAGTTCATTTCTGCAAGCGCTGTCTGGCCTGCAATTCGGCCAAAAGTAAAAATGTCAGTCAGTGCATTACCACCGAGGCGGTTACCGGCGTGGATACCCCCTGCGACTTCGCCGGCAGCATAGAGGTTCTTAATCGGTTGGTTGTGTTCATCCAGAACCCTGGTGGCGGCATCAATCTTCAGGCCGCCCATGGTATGGTGAACAGCAGGTTGCCTCGGTGTGGCATAGAACGGCGCTTTTTCTACCTTTAAGCTAAACGTATCTTTGTGGAATTCAGGATCTTCACCAGCTTCAACATAGCGATTGTATTTGTTGATGGTATCCACGAGTACATCCGGGTTCATGCCGACATTAAGCGCCAGTTCTTCCAGCGTATCTGCCCTAAAGAGCGTACCGGCTTCAACCTGGCGATCAATTTTCTCCTGACTGGTATTCGCAGCCGTTTTCTTGATCTCATCATCAGCAATCAGATAGAAAAGGCCGCCTTCAGCCAGTGCGGCTTTGGTTAAAACATCTCGCCCGGCAAATTCATTGATGAAACGTTTCCCCTCTTTATTTACAATGACGAAGTTCTCTGGTGGTACCTGAAGGCCACTGAAGAGCTCGCCTGTATTCGGGTCGGCCACCGGCATCATTTGGGTGAAGCCCATGCCGGTTAAGGCTGCGCCCACTGACTGACCCAGAAGGATACCGTCACCTGTCATCGCGTAGGAATTGGTTGTCTTGATGTCGTCAGCAATATGGCTCCAGTAGGTGTTGTACTGTTTCAGCATCCTGGTATTTGCACCAAAACCACCGCTGGCCAGAATCACCGCTTTAGCATGAACGGTAATTTTTTGTCCGTTTACACCTGTCGCGATAATCCCTTTAATTTCACCCTTTTCGATGAGAAATTCTTTTGCCGGACTATCGGTAATAATGGTGCCAGACATCTCTTCAATGTATTTGCTTAATGCCAGAATAAAGGCGGTACCATATTTTTTGACCGGTTTATGACCTCGACGCCATAGTGCGCCAACAGGAGCGAAAACGATCTCTTTGTTATATTCAACACCAATATCTTCAAGCCATTTAACGCTCTCTAAGGCTCTGTCGGTCAGGATCTTAACCAGGTCGTATTGGCCGTAGATGCTGTTTCCCTGAAGATCAGTACGCTTGCCACCGAAGTAAGTCTGCATTCTGTGCAGCAGCGGAGAGTCAAACAGAAAGCCTTTGTTATCGCCAAATTGCGCCTGGTAGGCAGCAAATTCGGCTTTCAGCGCTCTGAAATCAGCCAGATACTCCTGGTGAATATCACGTTCATCGGTGTTTAACAGCGCCTCGATAGTATGTCTTTCGCCCGGATTTTCCTGAAATGTCTTCTGCCACTCAGGGTCTGCAGCATTGACTGGACCACCGCTACGAATCGTGTTGCCGCCAACCGCGGGGTATTTTTCAAGAACGATGGCACGCTTGCCTTGTTGTAAGACGGTTGCCGCCGCGCTTAAGCCAGCGCCACCTCCGCCAACGACAACCACATCACAGGTGTACTCTTCATCGCTACGGTTCAAACTGCTGGCTGGTTTTGGCCGTTTCTTTAAGATGTCAGGGTTCACACCGGCCAGTTTAACGGCTTTGGCAACACCATCAATTACAGCGTGACTTGTCTCTGATGCGCCAGAGAGCGCATCCACATTCAGGGTCTGACCCTCGATTATCTTGTCAGGAATTCTCACAAACACGACGTCAGCCAGACCTTCTGTCTCACCGGCGGTGTCAATATAAATGCTTTCGATTTTCTTTTCACTGAAGGAGACCTTCATGGGAAGGGCGCCTCCATGGCCTGATGCATGTACTTCATAGGTGCCAGGGACGAAAGAAAAATCTTCTTCTTCATTTAATTGATTCGAGATTTTGGCAAAACGCATGAATCTCAGGAAGCAGATTTCCAGAAAGTCGATAGTTCCTTCGTTGTTCAACTGACCCTTCTCGTCAAAGGCCGTATTGGCATTACCCAGCAAGAATTCGTAGCCAGGCATCACATTGGCATTGACCCCGGGCGCATCGAGTATCTGCCGAAGGTGCAACTGAGCGCGAGAAGAGCCTTGATAATCGATCGACGCGCCCAGAATCATAACCGGCTTGTTATCCAGAGGATGAAGTTCGTAGCTTAACCATTCCAGAACGCTTTTCAGGCTGGAAGGAATGGAGTGGTTATATTCTGGTGTGGCAATAATGACGCCATCGCTTGCCACTATTTTTTCATTAATCTCCAGGAGCTGTGGATTGTTAGACGGGCAGTCCTGGTTAAACATCGGGACTTCGTTGATTTCTAACAGCTCAATTTCAGCTTTGTCTTTAAAATGCGCTTTCATAAACTGAAGCAGCATTCGGTTATAGGACTTTGGCGACGTGGTTCCAACAATTGCAGTAAATTTCATTTCTCTTATGCCCCCTGAGTTTGCCAGGCGAATTTTTTGTCTTTTTTGATTACTGACCTGTCTGATAACAATTTTGTAATAAGTTCGGTAAACAGAACAAACTCTCTAAAAATCTCATCGAGTTCAGCTAACTTGGCTTTATTGATTAAAATGCCTCCTGCATCAAAGGCGCTTTGTGATTTTCCTAACAGGAATTCGCTGGCAGGCATAAGTCGAGCGGATAATTCAGGGGAATCAAGAATTTGACGAAGATGGGCCTGAGCGCGGGACGAGCCGAGAGCGCCATGGGAAGCCCCCACTATCAAGACGGGCTTATCCGTGAGCGCCTGACTGGTATAACTGATCCATTCTAATGCGCTCTTTAAGGCTGCGGTGATGGTATGGTCATACTCGGGGGTAGCGATGATCACACCATCAGCCTGACGGATTTTAACGGACAAGGCTTCCACTTCCTGAGGAATCTGCTCATCTTCGGCTTCATAAAATGCCGGAAGATCTTTGATTTCACAGAGTTCTATCCGCGCCTCTTCTTTAAAATGTTCTTTCATAAATTGCAGCAACATGCGGTTTGTTGACACACTAGAATTGGTGCCAACAATTGCTAAGTAGTTCATATTAAAGGTTTCCTGTGCTGTAATAACCATAAAAAATATCCTGGTATTGTTTTAACACAGTATACAAAAGCTATCTAATAACTCTTCATTAGTACATGATAAGTAATTTGTTATAATGTTGGGGTAAAGGGCCCGGAGGGGAAGAAAATGTTAAAATATAAGAATCAAAGTGCCTTATGTTATATAGATGCTTTGCTTAAGTTCAGCAACTACAGCAAGGCTGCCGAGTCCCTCTATATATCCCAACCTTATTTAACTCAGGTCATTAAACGGATTGAAGCAGAACTGAATTGTCAGATTATCAACCGCCATGAACTGCCTTATCGTTTAACTGAGCAGGGTAAGATTTATTATGACTATCTCGGTTCACTCGAAACGATTTACTCCAATATGCGCAGGCAAATCAATGTGATAACGGACAGGGGGAAGACGACGATAAAAATCGGTATCTTACCCAGTATCGGCACTTACCTGATCCCGCTTTTTTTGCCGAAATTTCTGGCCCTCTATCCCGAATGTCAAATCGAGCTGGTGGAAGATATACCAGAAAACAATGAGAAAAGGCTGTTAAAGAGTGAAGTGGACTTTTGGATTGGACAAAACTCAAGTCGTCTTGCTCCCGCTGTTTGCGCCGTTTCCTGGGGGAAGCATCGGTATTATGCCGTGATCCCCAGCTCCAGCGAGCTTTATCAGGAAGAGACCGCCACTCTTGCGGAAGGGAGTATTGCCATAGAGGACCTATTGAGACAGAAGCTTGTGTTAACGTCTAAGGGATCGGCCATCAGAATGCAGATCGATCACCTGCTGGGTATTTATAAAATAAAGGCCAATATCATTGTCGAAAGCAGTGAAATAGCCACGGTGAAAAATCTTGCTATGGCCGGTATGGGCCTTACTTTTGTCCCTGAAAGTGTGGCCATAGAACCCTCCCCCTCACAATATAATATCTATGAACTGCCCGTTGACCAGTTGAACATAGATTACTTCATCGCGCATAACCGCAACAGGGAACTGTCGGCGATTGATATGGATCTGCTTGATTCATTTCTGCGTTATAAAGATACCGCCCAATACTCACGTCGTGAGAAGGAGAATGCATGACAGAGGCCAATAAAGCGATCGGTCTTATGGGAACCCGGATTCACCTTTATTTTAAGGGGGATCAGGCTGAGAAGTGGCTAGCAGTGGCGTGTGACATGTTAAAGCATTACGAGCACGTCTTTAGCGCCAACAGCGAATTGTCTCAATTGTCTGCGTTGAAAATCACAGCGGCCAAAGAGCCGGTCGTTGTGGATCCGGATTTGTATGAATTGATCAAGACAGGGAGAGATCATAGTCTGGAACCCAATAGTTTTTTGAACATTGCTATTGGCCCCCTGGTTAAGCTTTGGCGGATTGGCTTTGCTGAAGCAAGCGTCCCGAGCCAGCATGAGATCCACCGGGTTCTGACGCGCCTGGATCCTGCCGATATCATCCTGGATGATGAGCAAAAATCGGTGTTTTTTGCCAAAGAGGGCCTTGAAATAGATTTGGGGGCCATCGCGAAAGGGTATTTCAGCGATAAGATCATGGATTTCTTCAAAGAAAAAGATCCTGTTTCCGCCATGATTGATATTGGCGGTAATGTGCTTGTTTATGGAGAATCACCTAAAAAAAGCCCCTATTGGGATGTCGGGATACAGAATCCCTTTCTGCCAAGAGGCCACTGTGTTGCAAAGATCAAGGTAAGAAATCAGTCGGTAGTGACTTCAGGGATCTATGAAAGGACCTTTGAGCACGAAGGTAATAAATACCACCATATTTTTGACAGCCGCAGCGGCTATCCAGTGGAGAATAATATTGCTTCTTTAACCATTATCTCTGATAAATCAATAGATTGTGATGTTTACACGACGAAGCTATTTGGCCTGGATGCGAAAACTATTTTACAAACGGTCAATAAAATAGAGGGGATGGACGCTATTGTGATTACCGTTGATGGACAATTAGCCACCACTTCCAACCTGAGGGAAAAAATAACCCTGGTTTAGAGCCTATCCCACCAGGCGTTATTGGCGCAGCCAGTTTGAACACGGCCAGCGCGGAAGAACCGGAGCGTACAGGTAGTACGTGAGGATTCTGAGCACTGCCCAGGTTCAAAATGACAAGCAAAATAGTCCTAATGGGCCAGGCTCTTAGGTTGTTTTACGGATAATGCTGTAACCTTCACCAGCCACTATGGTGGCGGCTTTTCTCTGGCTGGCAGTCGTATTTCCGTTCAAAAAAATAATCCGTGTCAGGATATTATTGACGTAACGTATAAGAATGTGCGTTTAGTATGAGCGGCATTTATTCAAAGGAGATTTATGTAGATGAATAAAGCTGTTATAAGCATCCTGGCCATCATGTTGTGTGGCTGCGTGGATCCCGGTCGCGTTGGAATTCATCCGGAATTGAAAACAGTGTATTTCACAGGACAAAAGCACTCTGTAGAAAATTGCCTGTACTCAGCGGCGCTCTCGCAGAAACTGTCGCTAATGAGGGATGATCCTTTGCCAGGTGGAACGGATCGTTACGATTTACAGGACGCTAACGATGAAGATGTGGCGTGGGTTGATATCTCATCCTTTGGCGGAAAACAAACCAGTGTGAACTTTTATTATGCCCCCAATGCTCCCGATGTGCATAAAGCCATTTCATCGATGATAGCCATTTGCCAGAAAGAGCTTGAGTGACGAACACGTCCATGTGACGGTTAACCGTAAACAAATATTGCGTTAATGGGAGAATCAGTTTGGCATTTAAATTAATGGCGGCTACTGGCGCAGTACTGATAGTGATTGCTACAGTTTTGTTTCTCCCCCAAATACTCCGTGAGGCGCAAACTAATACTGAAATAGAAGAAATGTTACAACATCCCGACAGTACTTTTATTATTTTTAGTAAATGTAAAAAGAACGTTTCAGATGTTGACCAATGCTATAACGCATACAGTGCTGCTGTACGACTTGCCGACGCCAAAAACTGTACGTCGTCCGGTATTGAGCTTAAACGTAAATTTAAGAGACTTGTGGAACATTCGAAAGAACGCGATATTGAGAATGAAATCAGCAAAGAATGCCAGTTGAAATGATAAATTTCTATGCTATCAATCTGCTGTGACAGCGGCCAGAGTCAGGCTTGTTGCGCCGCTGTCAGTTTATCGGCGTGGTTTCTCTGATTTTTCCCGGTGCTGCCTGTCAATCTGGTGGAGTACAACGGCATTATTTACACAGGATTAAAACGCGCCTTTATTGTAGAAATAATACAGTGAATTAAAAATTCACCAGCATGGTTTACGGGTTTAGCGGGTGAACGAAGGAGGACCAGTTTTAGGTTTGGCAGGGAAAAACACGGCGCTGACTGGTATAAATCTAACGCTCGCATACGGACGAATCCCGGGGCGTTTTGAAAAAGCGCCTTCGGTACGACGGCAATACAATCTGTACTCTGCAATAGTTTGTAGCATATCAATGTATCGACCAGCATAACTGAAAGAGGTTTTTCAATCCCCTGATTGACAATACATTGACTAATAAAACTATCGGCTTCTTCGAAGGAGTCAATGGTTATCAGCCATTCATAATGGCTTAATGTCATCTTAGGATCCCGGGACTGGAATATAGGATGATTTTCTCGTGCGACAAATCCCTGCGGAAGGCTAAAGAGTTCTTCAACGGCTATTTGATCCTGATCCCAGAACCAGTCTTCCATCAGCAGCGCAATGGCGTAATCCATTTTGCTGGATTTTAATGCTGGCGTGATGTTGCTGAGCAGGCCATCGGTGAACTGGAGTTGAACGTGACTAAAGCGCGAACGAAACCATTTATAAGCTTCGTCGAGCACCGTGGTGGCGATAAGGGGTGTGACGCCAACACGCAATACCCCATAATCGCCGGTTTTGGTATTATCAATCGCAGCCTTTGCCCAATTCATATTGGCCTGGATTGAGCGAAAATAGGGCTCAATACGTTTGGCCGTATTGGTTAATTTAATCCCTCCCCTGGTCTGGCGTACGATTAATTGGCTACCACATTTTTCTTCAAGCTCTGAGAGCGCTTTTGTGACTGCACTTTGCGAAATCGCTAATGATCTTGCTGCCGCCCGGATCCCTCCGTGATCGATAATGGCTAAGAAATATTGAATCTGGTTGGTTTTCATTTCCTTCTCCACTTGTCCTTGAGACGACAGCGCTTTTCGCGTATTTCTGGAATAAACGTCAACCTGGAAGAGCACTATCTGAGCTATTCACTATTTTATGCGATTAGCGAGTCACGACCTCAGGAAATTCCTGGGATTTGCGACGCAACAACAGAAGACAGGACATGAGCGACAACATACCCATCACCGCAAGGGAAATGAAAATATATGAATACTGTTTATTATCAACAAAATAGCCAAAGAGCGGTTGGATAATGATATCCGGTGTATAGGAGAAAATCGATACCAGCCCGATTGCCGTACCGGCGATCGACAACGGAATTTTGCACTCCGACATAATTGAGAACATTGATGCATATAAGGTACAAACGAAAAATGCTGCGACCATCGTCAACAGCATTACCGGTACTATCATGCCTGCATCATCACCGATTGCAATAACCGCGATCAGGCAAACAATAGCGACAGGACCTGCGATCGTGAACCATTTTAACGTCGATTTCATCCAGCGATCGGCAATAATACCGGTGAGCGGCGTGAGCGACATAAAAATATAAGAGCGTACCAATGAGAGCGTGCCGGAAACTTCATCACTGATACCAAAGGCGGATGTCAGATAAGGCGTAAAGAACGTGATCCCCACGTAAAGTGAATAGGTACAAAACATCACGATAGCAATTAGCCAGATTACAGGCATCTTCATGACTGAATAGGAGTCTTGTAATGTTGGTAGCTTGCCGCCTTTACCCTCAATGGTCTCTTTGATATCGCGCAACAGATATAACAACAAGAAGGCTACTGCGGCATTAGCGATAGCAGAAACCATAATACTCCAGAAGAATCCGGTTGCTGCATCGCTGGCAGCGAGCATCCCATAAACCTTGATTGTGATATATCCCGCCAGCGCGCCAGTCAAACCATTAGAAGCATAGTAAATGCTATATGCCGTGCTGGTCCTTTCTCCACCAATCGTGCGCACGGTTTTCATGATCGCCGGCCAGGCGAGGAAAATTGAACTAAAAGCCAGCAGGAACCAGATGATCAATGAAAATGTATAGGAGCGATAGGTAAATGCATAAACTATCGTTAATAGCGTGGTACTAATAAGTGACCAGAAAATACACTTTTTACTCGATAGACGATCGGCCAGAATGCCACCTGGAAGTAACAGGAAAAGGCAGGCTACAGCAAATATGGTGACAAGATAACCTAATGCTTGCCCGGATGTTCCAGTGTTTTCTACCATTTGGTTAAAAAAATAATACTTCATATAGGGCAGGAGATAAATAGTTCCGCCACACATACCTAATACTATTAACCTAATAATATCTTTAAGTTTCATTGTAATAGTCTCTACCATTGATTAGCTGCAATCTTCTTTTAGGCGGTCACTGCCAGCGTAAAATCAGCACGAATAGTGGTGAAACGTTCTTTTTCGGTAATAAATTTCAGGAAAGTATGCCCTAATACTTTCCCACCATTTTCAATAGTGGTATTGATAGTCGGTTTAATCATTTCGGCCGCCAGTTCTTTGGTATGTAATGGATAGTTTTGCTCACAAACGGCCAGAATGGGGTGCATGGAAGGACAGGCATAGCCGACATTACCAATATCGGTAGAAATGGTGATCGGGATAGTCGGTTCGTTTTTTATACCCAGTTCATTAAAGACTTCACACACTGTATCAGTACCCGTTTTTAAATACGGCATGTCCGCAAATTCATTGCCTACAAATTCAATTTCATATTGCGTATCCGTCATTATGGCGGCGCCCTTAATGCAATTAAGAACTTTTGTTTTTATTTCCTGTAAATACGATTTACGATCGTGTCGTAATATAAACTCAAGTTCGCAAAAGTCTGGAATTGAGTTGCTGACGGTACCGCCGTTAACCACATAATAAGACATGATCGTCCCAGGCCGCAGTTGCTGGCGGAGGAGTCCGCAGGAAGTCATCAACAGTGTTGCCGCATCAAGGGCATTTTTGCCGAGAAATGGCGCGGCGGCGGCATGAGAACTGACTCCACGATAACGAACGCGGAAAGCGCTAAGCGAAACAATCTGATAATTTGCCGTTGAAACGCCGCTGCCCATGTGGATCATCATGGCAAAATCGTATTTATCGAAAATACCTTTTGCAACCATGGGGACTTTCTGACCAGTGTATTCTTCATCAGGTGTGCCGATGATATCGATATCTACATCTAACGCCTCCTCAATTTCTTTTAGCCCGGCAGCGGCGAGTAATGAAATGGACCCACTGGCGCAGTGTCCGCAGGCATGACCAATATCCGGTAAAGCATCATATTCGGCAATAATTGCCATTTTATATTGAGCATTCGCCTTCTTAACGACATGTGCGAAATAGGCATAGGGAATATCACAATAGTTTTTTTCAACCGTAAGCCCAAGCGTTGTTAAAAAACGAATATGTTCTTCTGACGAACGTTGTTCATTACCCGATATTTCGGGATGTTCCGCCAGGCAAATATTGACCTGCTGAGCACGTGGAGCATGTTTTTTTAACGCGATATCAAAATCATAGGTTAACTTATCATATGTTTTCATCTCATTCTCCAGAGTGAGTAATATTAAACAATCATTGGTCTGCCTCACCAATAACACCATTTGATATCAATATATATAAGAGGCCTGTAGCTGTCGTTAGCATAAAAATAAACGCGTTCTATTTTAATGAACAGAGAAGACGGGTAATCTATACCCTAAATAATTCGAGTCGCAGAATAAGACAATGAGTCATTTTGAATAGCGCCTGACGGACCTTGTGGGATGAGATCCAGAAATGGGCCGCGTTATTGTCAACGCACATACCCTCTGAAGTATGACGGGTATACACAAGAAGGTGTACAGATGCACTGATTTAACGGAGAGATAAAGGAACGCGTTAGCGCGATGGTGTACCATCACCATATCCCGCGATCCAAACGGCGGGAAAACCATCAAAGGAGCGCGTTTTGATTAAGGATTATCTGATAGTTGCTTACCTTACCGCCATTGCCTGTTGGCCGGTGACCTTGACGTTGATTGGCGTCTCTGCCTGGATTGCGTTCTATACTCGCCGCCGGATGCCTGGCGTTATCCTTGCTGTCTTATTCGTACTGGTGGCCGTTGCTGCATGGCAGTTTGAACATTACATGTAGCACCAAACCGTCTCATCTTTATAGCGGCGGTCGTTTATATGTCGGCACCGCCGTTCCGGTGTACGAGGCCGCATCCGTTGTGCACTCTCAGGCCCGCGGATGTTTGCGCGTGACGGGCTCGTTAATCCGTGTTGCGGCCATTATTGCCGCGCTTGTTCCCCTGTCGCCTGCGCCAGGCATACGCTTCTCTGTTAATCGCTCATTTGCCGGGATCTGCGCTGGTGCAAAACCGATTAATTTGCACCACAAACAACCAGACTCATCATCCAGAATAAAAAAACTCATTTAAATTCAATGATAAAAAATATGGCCTGCTTATTGCTTTAACTATTGGTAGAGATGTTGGACCAATTAAGGCAGGGCGATGAACACATCAGCAGCGCTTTCTCCTATTTCCACACCGCAGAGCGATACGTTGATTCTCGATGCGTTGACGCGTTATATCGCGCAATCTGGCATCCAGACTGGCAGCCGTTTACCGCCTGAACGGATTCTGGCGGAGAAATTAGGCGTAAGCCGCAACACGGTACGTGAAGCGCTTAAACGCTGGGAAGCGCTGGGAATTATCCTGCGCAAAAAAGGCAGCGGTACCTTCCTGCAGGTGGATATTGGCATCAACGATAGCTTTCTCTCACTGCGCTTTAAAAACGACTCGACCAATATGCTCCACGCCCTGGAAGTGCGCCGTATTATCGAATCGGAATCCTGCGTGCTGGCGGCTCAGCGCGCCACCGCAGAGGATCTTGCCGAGATTGAGCGGCGGCTGGATGAGGTGGAACGCGTACACATGGCGGTCGGTTCTGCGGGCGCGGAAGACTGGGCCTTTCACGCCAGCATTTATCGCGCCTCCGGTAACCCATTACTGCTTCAGATGCTGAACGGCGTCTACGACTCGCTACACGCCTTTTTTGAGTCGCCGCCTGAACAGGCGCTGTTTGCTGACTCCTTACCCCTGCACCGTGAGCTCTTCAACGCCATTCGTCAGCGCGACAGCGAAGGGGCACGGGCTATTTGCCACCAGATTCTTGATATCACTGAACGCGACATGAAGGATGTGATTAATGCCAAACGCTAAACCGCTTGAGAAGCAAACCCTGCTTACCCATGATCTGCGCCATGAAAAAGGGGCTGTATCCCCACCGATTTACCAATCATCGCTCTTCACCTTCAGCGATTATGACAGCATGATCGCGCGTTTCCGTGGCGAGAACGATCAACCACTCTACTCCCGCGTCGATAACCCGACGGTAGTCGCGCTACAGGATAAAGTGGCGGCGCTGGAGGGCGGTGAAGCCTGTCTGGCGTTTAGCAGTGGTATGGCGGCCATCAGCAACGCGATTCTGAGCGTTGTCTCGCCTGGCGCAAAGGTGGTTTGTATTAATCATGTCTATCCTGACACTTACCGTTTCCTGCGCGGCTTCTGCCATCGTTTTGGAATCGACACCGAGTTTGTTGATGGCGGCGATCCTGAGGCAATACGCACGGCGTTACCTGGTGCCAGTCTGTTATACCTGGAAAGCCCAGCAAGCTGGGTGATGAGCGAACAAAATCTTAAGCAACTCTCTGCTCTGGCGCGTGACGCCGGGGTGACCACCATTATTGATAACAGCTGGGCTTCGCCGCTGTTCCAGCAGCCTCTGGCCTGCGGGATCGATATCGTGGTGCATTCGGCCTCGAAATACATCAGCGGCCATAGCGATGTGGTTGCGGGGCTGGTGATTTCCAGTCGGCAGCACATCGCCAATATCAGTCGCCACATCAGCCCGTATCTCGGGGGAAAACTGTCTGCCCAGGAAGCGTCATTGCTACTGCGCGGATTACGTACCCTGCCGCTGCGCATGCAGCAACATCATCGCAGCGCGCTGACGCTGGCGAAAAATCTCCAGGCCCACCCGCAGGTGACCGCGGTTTATCACCCCGGACTGCAACCGCTGTCGTGGTCATCCCTGAGCGGCTACAGTGGGCTGTTTTCATTTGCCGTGGCGGAATCTATTGATATCCCGAAACTGTGCAACGCCCTGCAACTGTTCCATATGGGGGTGAGCTGGGGCGGATTTGAGAGCCTGGTGATGCCGGCCATTTCCGTTATCAATCAGGACAGCGCGTTTAATTCCGCTGTTGATTTTGCCGTTTCCCCCCGCCTGATCCGCATTTCAGTCGGTCTCGAAGATACCGCGGATCTGTGGGCCGATCTACAACAGGCCCTCACCGCCGCAACGCACGCATAAACCACCCTGGAGAGAATGCAATGACACATCCCTTCACGCTGAGAGCGCTGATTCTGGCAACCGGACTGACCATGGCGTTGAATAGCATGGCCGCCAAACTGACGGTGGTGGAAGTGATCACCAGCCCACCGCGTACCGAGCTGTTGCAGAAAATGCTCAATGAATATAAGGCGCAACATCCTGGTACGGAAATCGAATTGATTTCGCTTCCCTGGGGGCAGGCTTTCGAGAAACTCGGGACGATGTTACAGAGCGGTCAGATCCCGGATGTGGTGGAGATGCCTGATACCTGGCAGGGCCTCTACGCCAGCAACAACATGCTTGAGGACCTTGAACCACGGATGAAAAGCTGGGAAGGCACGGGACAACTTACCGCTAAAACCTTAGCGATGGCGCGTGCCGCTAACGGCAAGGCCACCATGATCCCTTATGGCTTCTATATGCGGGCGCTGTTCTGGAATAAGAAACTGTTCAGAGAGGCGGGTCTGACCGAGCCGCCGAAAACCCTGGAAGAGTTTGCCAGCGATGCGAAACGGATCAGCGCGTTAGGTCACGGCATCAGCGGTTACTGTCTGCGCGGCGGCGTCGGCGGCACCAACGCCTGGATGATGTTTATGACGGCCATGAACGGCTCGCCGGCGTTTTTTGATAAAGAGGGCAACAGCACGTTAACGCAGCCTGGGGCGATTAAAGGCGCACAGCTTCTGGTGGATATGTATCAGCAAGGCGGGGCGCCAAAAGACAGTATTAACTGGGGATTCAATGAGATCGTCTCCGGTTTCTATTCCAGCAAGTGCGCCATGCTGGATCAAGATCCCGATGCGCTGATCGCCATCAAAAATAGCATGCCAGCAGATGATTTCGCCGTCGCGCCAATGCCGGTAGGTCCATCGGGCAAAGCCTTCCCGACGATTGGCTACACCGGATGGGCGATGTTCAGACAAGGCAAGCAGAACGATCTCGCCTGGCCGTTGATCGCCTTCCTCAGTAATAAAACGAACAATCTGGCGTGGGCGAAATTTGTCGGCACGTTGCCCATTTATCAGGGTGCTGAACAGGACCCCTTCTATAAAACCCCCCAGTTTTCCGGTTGGTTTAAAGAACTGAACGATCCGAATTATGTGCCGTTGACCATGCCTACCCATCTGAAAGGCTGGGGATATTTCAACTCGGTGATCGTCAAAGAAAGCTCGCAGGAGACTCTGCTGGGAGAGAACGACACCGCAACGATGGTGAAGGCGTGGGCGAAATACCTCACGAAAGAGCAGAAAGCATGGCTTGCTGCGCAGAAATAATGGCCTTCATGAGGAACGATGCTGATGCTTGATACGTCATTGCCGGCCAGCAACATGCGTTCTCGTCGCCAGCGATGGGCGAGAATGCTGGAGCCCTGGTGCTATCTGTCGCCGGGGCTGGTACTGATCGCCGTATTTATTTTTGTCCCTATGGCGATCGGTATTTCCTATGCATTTCAGAGCATGAACTTGCTTAACCCGATGGAGAACGGTTGGGTTGGCTGGGATAACTTTTCCGCCATGCTCGATGACCGGCGCTTTTTTAAAGCGCTTGGTCACACCCTCAACTGGACGCTGAGCTCGCTACTGTTGCAGTTCTTTTTCGGGCTGCTACTGGCGCTGTTGCTCAATCGCGAGTTTCGCTTTCGGCGCTGGGTGCAGGCGCTGGTGTTCTTGCCCTGGGCCGTGCCGGCGTTTCTCTCCGGGCTGACATGGTCATGGTTGTTCAATCCGGTGGTCGGGCCGTTGCCGCAGTGGTTAAGCGATTCAGGCATCCTGAGCCAGCCCTACAACATTTTGTCCGATCCGCAACTGGCAATGTGGGGGCCAGTGATCGCCAACGTCTGGTTCGGTATTCCATTTTTTGCCATCACCCTGCTGGCCGCGCTGCAATCTATTCCACAAGATTTGTATGAAGCGGCGGCAATGGACGGGGCCAGCGGCTGGCAGCAGTTTCGTCGCGTAACGCTGCCGTTCCTCGCGCCGATGATTGCCATCACCGTGATGCTGCGCACTATCTGGATTGCCAACTTTGCCGACCTGATCGTCGTGATGACCGATGGCGGACCTGCGGGCTCCACCGCCATTTTATCGAGCTACATCTTTACCACTGCCTATCGCAAACTTGATTTTGGCTACGCCTCGGCGATGGCTGTGTTTCTGCTACTGCTGATGACCGTCTATGCGCTGGTATTGCTGCGTATTCGTCATCAACTGTTGAAGTAAGGAGAAATCATGCGCCTGTTACCGCTCATCGGACATCGCCTCAGCATTGCCGCATATCTGCTGTTCGCTCTGTTTCCACTTTACTGGATCATCAAAATTGCCGTCACCCCGGATCCACTGTTGTTCAGTCAGGGAGTGACCCTGCTGCCGAGCGGTCTGACGCTGAGCCACTTCAGGAAGGTGCTCACGGAGAGTGATTTTCCGACGTTTTTCAGCAATAGCCTGATCGTTTCGCTGGCGACAGCGCTGCTGACCACGTTGATCTCCGCCGCTGCTGGCTATGCGTTTTCGCGTTTTCAGTTTCGCAGCAAAATGATCATCGCCGCGCTGCTGCTGTTCACCCAGATGTTCCCGCTGGTGATGATTATTGCGCCGATTTATCGCGTTATGGCGCCGCTCGGGCTCACCAATAGCCTGTCCGGCTTAATCCTCATCTATACGGCGTTTAATGTTCCTTTCGCCACGTTTTTAATGCAGTCGTTTTTCGATGCTATTCCGAAAGATCTTGAAGAGTCGGCGATGCTGGAAGGATGTACCCGCTTTCAGGCGCTGTATCGTGTGCTGATGCCACTCACGTTGCCGGGTATGGCGGCAACGCTGGGTTTTGTCTTTACCGCGGCCTGGAGCGAACTGTTGTTCTCTCTGATGTTAATCAATAAGAACGAGGTGATGACCTTCCCCGTCGGGTTGCTCAGCTTCGTCTCTAAGTTTGCGGTTTCCTGGGGCGACATGATGGCTGCGGCAGTGCTGGCGCTGATCCCGGCCTGTCTGTTTTTTGCCTTTATTCAACGCTATTTGGTTCAGGGACTCACCGCAGGGGCGGTTAAGGGGTAAATAATGGCCGCAATTACGCTGGCGCAAATCGACAAATGCTATGGCAACGTCGAGGTTTTACGCGATATCAATCTCACCATTCAGGATGGTGAGTTTGTGGTGCTGGTCGGTCCGTCCGGCTGCGGAAAATCGACGTTACTGCGCACCATTGCTGGCCTGGAGCTGGCAAGCAGCGGTGATATCCGTATCGGTAATAAGCTGATGAATGATGTCCCGCCAAAAGATCGCGATATTTCGATGGTGTTTCAGAGCTATGCGCTTTATCCCCACCTGACCGTGGCGCGCAATATGGGGTTTAGCCTGGAAATTAAGAAGCGGCCGCGGGCCGAAATCGACGAAAAGGTACGGCGGGCAGCGGAAATTCTCAGCCTCAGCCATTTGCTGGATCGACGGCCAAAAGAGCTCTCCGGCGGTCAGCGGCAGCGCGTGGCCATGGGGAGGGCGATTGTTCGTCAACCGCAGGTGTTTCTGTTTGATGAACCGCTGTCGAACCTTGATGCGCAACTGCGCGGACAGATGCGGGTGGAAATTAAGAAACTGCATCAGCAGATGAATAACACCATTGTCTACGTCACCCACGATCAGGTCGAAGCGATGACGCTCGCCGATCGCATCGTGGTGCTTAATCATGGCGTTATTCAACAAGTGGGCACACCGCTGGAGCTGTACGACACCCCGGCGAATAAATTTGTCGCCAGCTTTATCGGTTCGCCCCCCATGAATTTTATTAACGGCCTGACGTGCGCCAGCGGCGTTGCTATCGGCGACGACGTCCGGTTACCGCTTAATCCACAGTGGGCGGCACAAGAGAGTGGGCGAGAGGTGATTTACGGTATTCGTCCTGAGAATATCAGCCTCGCCACTGCGGATAGGGCGGACGCGCTACCGCTGCGGGTGTCATTAGTGGAGCCTACCGGGCTATCGGAACTGATCCACGGCACGTTATATGGCCATGACATCATGCTGTTTACCACCCGGCGATCCGGCGCGCGGGCGGGGGAGACCATTTTTATTACCCTGGATCACCAGCGCGCGATGTTATTCGATGCGGCCTCACAAAGACGCTTATAAAACTGACGAAAAGAGATGATATATGAGGAAAATAAACTATCTGCTCATGTTGCCCGCGTTGTTAGCTTCACTCGCCGTCACTCCGGCAGCCCAGGCGAAAACCCTGGTTTACTGTTCTGAAGCGTCGCCGGAGGGGTTTAATCCGCAGTTATATACTACCGGCGTCACCAATGACGCCAGCGCTAACCCCATATACAACCGACTGATTGATTTTAAATACGGTACCACCGATCTGATCCCCTCCCTTGCGGACCGCTGGGAAATCAGCCCCGATGGCAAAACCTACACATTTTACCTACGTGAGCATGTGAAATGGCAAAGCAATAAGGATTTTACCCCCAGCCGGGATTTCAATGCCGATGATGTGGTGTTTAGTTTTATGCGCCAGAAAGATACGGCCTCTGAGTGGCATAAGGTCTCGGGCGGCAACTACCCCTATTTTACGGGAATGGGGTTGGATAAACTGATCGTCAGCGTCCGTAAACTTGACGATCGGCGGGTGGTTTTCACTCTCGCTCACCCTGAAGTTCCTTTCCTTGCGGATATCGCAATGGGTTTTGCCTCGATCACCTCGGCGGAATATGCCGATAAAATGATGCGCGCGGGGACACCGGAGAAACTCGATCTTGCGCCGATCGGAACCGGGCCATTTCAGCTCGTCCAGTATCAGAAGGATTCACGTATTCTGTATAAATCCTTTGCCGATTACTGGGGCGGAAAAACGAAAATCGATCGTCTGGTATTCAGTATTACGCCGGATGCTTCGATACGTTTCGCTAAACTACAAAAAAATGAGTGTCAGATCATGACTTCGCCAAATCCAGCGGATATTCCGGCCATCAGTAAAGCGGCGCATATCACTCTGCTGCGCCAGGCTGGCCTGAACACTGGCTATCTGTCGTTTAATGTCGAGAAGAAGCCATTTGATAACCTGAAAGTTCGCCAGGCGCTGGCGCTGGCAATTAACAAACCCGATATTATCAAAGCGGTTTATGAAGGCACGGGCCAGATTGCCAACAGTTTGCTGCCGCCATCCATGTGGGGCTACGCGCCGGGTCGCGAAAGTCATGATTACGATCCGCTCAACGCCAGGAAGTTGCTTGCCGAGGCGGGCTATGCCAATGGCTTCAGCACCGAGATTTGGGCGATGCCGGTCCAGCGCCCCTATAATCCAAACGCACGGCGGATGGCGGAAATGATTCAGGCTGACTGGGCGGCTATTGGCGTACAGGCAAAAATCGTCACTTATGAATGGGGTGAATATCTGAAACGCGCCTCACAGGGCGATCACCAGACGATACTCATTGGCTGGGGAGGTGATAATGGCGATCCGGATAATTTCTTTAGCCCGCTCTTTAGCTGCGCCGCAGTGAACGGCGGCGCGAACTATTCGCGGTGGTGCGATAAATCCTTTGAAGCGCTGATTAATGCCGCGCGCAGCGAGCCGGATCATGACCAGCGCGTTCGACTGTATCAGCAGGCGCAGCAACTGATGGCGCAGCAGGTACCGGCAGTGATGATCGGCCATTCAACGGTGTATGAACCCATCAGCGATAAAGTGAAAGGTTACAGGATCTCTCCGGTTGGCGGTCATCGCTTTGAACAGGTCTCTGTGGAATAAATATTGACAGCGCCTGATTCATCAGGCGCTGAACCGAAGGACAACGTGGAACATCAACCCATGACCCAAAAAACTTATCAGCCCGATTGGGCAAGCCTCGATAGCCGGGAGATACCTCAGTGGTATAACGAGGCCAGGTTCGGCATTTTTATCCACTGGGGGGTTTACTCCGTTCCCTCATGGCGAAAAATTAATAACGCCTTGTTCGGATCTTACGCCGAGTGGTATTACGCCAGCGTTTATGGTCAGTATCGCAATAATGATGATGATTTCCACCAGAGAAACTATGCCCCGGATTTTCTCTATCGTGATTTTGCTCCGCTCTTTAAAGCTGAGCTTTTTGAGCCTGAGGCCTGGGCCGAACTGTTTAAATCCTCCGGGGCGAAATATGTGGTGCTGACGACAAAACATCATGACGGCTTCTGCCTGTGGCCGACTGAAAATCGCCATAAGAAAGGGTGGAACAGCGGCGACACCGGGCCGCAGCGCGATCTGCTCGGCGATATCACCCGGGCCGTCCGTGACTGCGGGCTAAAAATGGGGATCTACTATTCCAGCGTTGAATGGGAAACCAACTCAAGCCATCGCCCTGAAGGCGGTTTTTTTATCCCTCAGCGCGACCGCGAAAAGTTTGGTATTGCCGAGGCGCGTTATCCGGATGAAATCCTTATTCCTCAGTTAAAAGAGCTGGTTACCAACTATCAGCCAAGCCTGATTTTCGCTGATGGCGGAGAGTGGGACTTTAGCGAAGAATATAGCCAGACTAAAGAATTCCTGTGCTGGTTGTACAACGATGCGCCGAATAAAGACGAAGTGGTAGTGAACGATCGGTTTTGTAAAGAGATGCCGGGCGAACATGGCGATTATTACAGTACTGAGTATAACGATAAAGATGGTTTCGGCAGGCTTCATCCGTGGGAGGAGAGTCGCGGTATCGGCAAATCCTACGGTTATAACCGTGCGGAACAACTGGAGGATTATTGCACATCACAGCAACTGATTCTCCAGCTCATCGGGATCGTTGCTAAAGGGGGAAACTTCCTGTTAAACGTTGGCCCCACTGCGGATGGCCGCATCCCGGTTATACAACAGGAACGGTTACGGGACATCGGTCGTTGGATGGCGGTAAACGGCGAAGCGATTTATGGCAGCGAAATGTGTACCCGCTTACAGCACGACGATGAGCACGCTTTTCTGACCTGCGCAGGCGCCCACGATTACCTGATTCTCACCCGCTGGCCTACCCACAACTTTGCTTTACGCATCCTATCAGGAATGACGCCGGGCGCCTGTGAGTTACTGTGCCGTGGGCAGCCGATCCCAGTGCCGTTCGAGATCCTGGGGGAGCAGCTTATTCTGCATCCTTTGCCCTGGGATTTTGAGCTTGGGCTGGAATATGCCTACACGTTCAGGCTGAGCTATTAATCGACTTGCTGGCGTATATATCGCTGAGAACATTGCGGTATATACCCGGCATACTTCCCGTTATATCCGCGTTGGCCACGGCGATCCGCTTCACCCCTGAGCCCTTCGCGGCCAGCGCAAAATCAGGTTGAATGCGATTAAGCGTTCTGTTCAGCAATGTTAAAGAGACGAGGCATATAAGTGCCGTCGGGGGGGATCCGGGATGGGCGGTGAAAATGCATAAGCAATGGGACGTTCTGGATAGCGGTATTTCCCGTCTGAGTTGTTATTATCTCTTTCCCCTATTCTTGTCTACTCTGAGCCTGGCGCATTATGATTCCCGTTACGCTGCGCGAGATGACGCGTATCGATATTCCTGTGGTTCAGGTATTTCTTGTTAAGGACCTGGAATTTGTTCTTCAGCGTGGGCAGGGTAATACAGCCCGCCGCTCAGGACATCTTTAATCCCGAATGTGTTTCTCAGCGCAGACCTGTCGGTTAAAGGGCAATTTTCTCCTGAGACGTTTGTCGTTCTTTGAACCCCGCCTTTAAGTTAAGCGGCTCAGTATTTCTAAATTGATCATAATCATATAATTCTCATTTATCTTTTTATTGTGATTCTCATATACCAGAGCGGTCTATTTTAACTTATTGTAAGTTATATATAAAATGATGTTTGTATGACGTTTTTATTTATTTATCATACGGTTGACCTTATTAACAATTGTCGCTAGAGTCGCTGTCGACAGCACTTCATTACATTTTTATAGCCTAAATTATTCGCGCGGCAGGGTAAGAGGATTGCGCCCAGGGAACTGACTCAAGTCAGTGACTGAGGTGAGTGAATATCCGGGACACCTGCTGCCTGAAGTATGATGGATTATGTTTTGAATTGGAATATGGTGCGAATGATTCAGTTCAATGCCATAACTGCCCCCGCAACTGTAGGCGGATAGCGAATATCCTTGTGCGGTTAATTAACCGCTGGTCACTGTAAAGTATGCTTTATGGGAAGGCTGATATTCTGATTGCCGCGAGTCAGGAGACCTGCTGTCAGGTTGTACGCCATTGAGTGGACGGGATGGTCCATGGGATGAATTATTTGACATAAACTGTGATGAATTTATGTATACGATATTTGGCGAAATAAAGCTTATTCCCCTAAATAATTCGAGTTGCATGACAAACGGTTAACCGTTTTGAACGGCGCTTGCGTTGGCCCCGTAGAGGTGAAGCCGCAGGCGTGAATTGAACTATAACGGGTATATTTGCATCTTTTACATAATATCATTCAAAAGCGTTCACGACTCAATGTCATCTATTTTCATGTCTCCTCCCGCTATATGGAATGAAATAACCATGACCAGAGGTTAACCTTCTGGCATCGACGGGACGATGATAATGCACGCTAATTCTACCTCTTTTACTTCGAAAAAAACGCTTCTGGCAATGACGGGCGCCGCGGTTCTGTTTCTGAATGCCGGTTTCGCCAGCGCGGCAAAAACCGAATATCCTCTGACGATTAAAAACTGTGGTCGCGAGCTTACCTTCAATCAGGCGCCAACGCGCGTGGCAACGGTCGGTCAGAACAGCACTGAAATTCTTTATTCGCTGGGTCTGGCCGACCGCGTGGTCGGAACCTCGCTCTGGTTTGGCCCGGTACCGGATGCGTATAAAGCGGCAAATGAGAAAATTGCCGTTATTGCACAAAACATTCCCAGTTTCGAAGGGATCATTGCGAAAAAGCCGGATCTGGTTGCCAGCCAGTTTGAGTGGCAAATCGGCCCGGCGGGGACGGTGGCGTCTTACGAGCAGTTTAGTGAACTGAAAGTGCCTGTTTATACCGCGCCAGCCGACTGCGCAAAAGATAACGAAGATGGCGGCGACGGTGTACGTAAGAGCATGTTTGATATCGCAATGGTGTACCAGGAAATCGCCGATCTGGCGAAAATCTTCGACGTTCAGGATAAAGGCGATGCGCTGATTGCCAGCCTTAAGGCGCGGGAAGCGGCAGCCAAAAATAAAATTTCCGCAATGGATAAAAACGTTTCCGTCGTTTTCTGGTTCTCCAGTGCCGACCTGCAGCTCGATCCTTACGTTGCCGGGAAGTTTGGTCCGGCCGCATGGATCGCGAAAACGCTGGGCGTGAAAAACGTGATTGATTCCGCTGAAGAGTGGCCCACGGTAGGCTGGGAAACTATCGCTAAAGCCAATCCTTCCGTCATTGTGCTCGGTGAAATGAGCCGTCGCCGCTTCCCCGCTGATGACTGGAAAGTCAAAATGGAATATCTGAAATCTGACCCCGTCACCAGCCTGCTTCCCGCAGTGAAGGAAAACCATCTGCCGGTCATTGATGTACAAACCATGAACGCCGGGATTAGAACCATTGATGGGGTGGAAAAACTGGCTGACGCCCTGGTTGAGTACGGCTTAGCGCATCCGCAGGCCGCTCATTAAGCGACGTTTTACCCCTGGTCTTGCCTTACTGCCCGGTTAACGGCGCAAATTGTCGCAGCCAGTCTGGATACGGACAGAGCGGAACATCCGGCACGTACAGGCAGTACGCGCCGATGATTCCCGACGCTCCCCCTGCGGGTCGTCCTGGAGGGCACTGCATTTGGCGTTATCGCTGTCGAAGACCAAACGGGCAAATAACATCGCCTGATGGGTCAGGCAGGCTCCGGGTCATCGCGTATTTCAGGTAATCAGGAATGCAGATAATGATCAGTGATTCTCGCAGGACGCGCCGTGCTATCGGTCAACTTGCGGTGAGAGTCGGTGGACACACCCTTTGGGTCAGCGTGCTCATGTGCTGCGTCCTGCTGGCAGGGATTTCTATTGGCGAAACCTTTATTCCCTGGGGGCACGTACTCAGCACGCTGGCAAATCGTCTGTTTGATGCCCGCTATCCTGTCGATGCGCTGGATGCGGGAATTATCTGGAACTACCGCCTGACGCGCGCGCTGGTCTCTGCCAGTTGTGGCGCCTGCCTGGCCATATCCGGGGTTGTGCTTCAGTCGTTGCTGCGCAATGCGCTTGCCGAACCTTATCTGCTGGGTATTTCCGCGGGCGCCTCTACTGGCGCGGTGCTGATTGCGCTCACCGGGCTTGGCGCCGGGATCGTCAGCATGTCCCTGGGGGCTTTCATTGGCGCACTGACCGCATTTCTGTTCGTTGCGCTGCTGGCGATGGCCGCTGGCGGCAGACAGGGCGGTGGCGTCACAACCAAAATTATTCTGGCCGGGATCGCCAGTTCGCAGCTTTTCAATGCGATGACTTCACTGATTATCACCCGCTCGGCAAACGCCGAGCAGGCCCGCGGCATCATGTTCTGGTTACTGGGTAATCTCAGCGGCGTGCGCTGGCCTGATGTCGTCCTGGCGGTGCCCACTGCGCTGATCGGCATTGTGCTGTGTTTTTTTTATGCTCGTCATCTTGATGCCTTCTCTTTTGGCGCGGAATCCGCCGCATCGCTGGGAATTCCGGTAAAACGTACCCGCGCGGTGCTGATCGCCGCCGTCACCGGCATGACGGCAATTATGGTCTCTATTGTCGGCGCGATTGGCTTTGTTGGCCTGGTGATCCCTCATGCCGCCCGTCTGCTGGTTGGCAATCAGCACCATCGGCTGCTGCCGGTCAGCGCGCTGACCGGCGCCATTTTCCTTGTCATCGCCGACGTTATTTCCCGCACCTTATTGCCAGGCCAGGTGCTACCAATAGGCGTGATCACCGCGCTGGTTGGTGCGCCAGCGTTTTCACTCATCCTGATAAGAGGAGGCCGGGCCAAATGACGCTGAACGCGGTAATCCCTTTTGAGACCTCTGCTGATGCGGTTATCGAAGCGCGCAATCTGCGCTGGCAGGTGAAAGGCAAGATGATTGTTGATGATGTCTCGCTCAGCGTCACGCCAGGCGAGTTTGTCGGTATCATCGGCCCCAACGGTTCGGGTAAAACGTCCCTCATTTCACTGCTGGCAGGGTTGCTGAAGCCCACTTCCGGCCAGATTGCTCTGCAGCAAAAGGCACTGCAACAGTACTCGCGTCGTCATCTGGCGCAGAAGGTGGCATTGGTTGAGCAGCAGGCGGAGACCAGTGAACGTCTTACCGCGTTGCAGGCCGTTTCGCTGGGGAGAACGCCCTGGCTCAGCCTGCTCTCGCCGTGGTCTCAAAAAGATGACGACATCGTGCAAATGATGCTGGAAAAAGTCGCGCTTCAGGCGTTGCAGCACCGCTGCTGGCATACTTTTTCCGGCGGAGAAAAACAGCGTCTGCATATCGCCCGGGCGCTGGCGCAGCAGCCGCAGCTACTGCTGATGGATGAACCCACCAACCACCTTGATATTCAACATCAGATTGGCCTGCTGAGTCTGGTGAAACGCGAAAAGCTCACGGTGATTGCCGCCCTGCATGACCTGAATCATGCGGCGATGTTTTGCGATCGCATCCTCGTTATGACGTCCGGACGCATGGTGATGCAAGGAGCGCCATGCGCCGTTTTTACCCGCGAAAATATTAACGCCTGGTTCGGCATTGATACCGTCATTGAACGCGAACCGGATGGCGCAAGCTGCTTTATTCGTTATCAGAGACCAGATGAATGCTAAGGAAGAACTGATGAAATACCTCAAACAGAGTCTGAAAGTTTTGTGTTTACTGGCGATCGCCTCTTCCGCTTTCGCACAAACCCACGAAGTGTTGATGAAAAATCGTGGCGCGGCGGGGCCAATGGTCTATGAGCCGGATTACCTGGAGATCCAACCCGGTGATACGGTGAAGTTTATCCGCAAGCACAAGAGCCACAACGCGGCTTCAATCGCAGAACTGTCTCCTGCTGGCTACCCGGGATTTATCGGCAAAATCGATGAAGAGATCGAAGTGAAATATGACCATGCCGGATTTTACGGCATCAAATGCACGCCGCATTACGCCCAGGGGATGGTGATGCTGATTAAGGTTGGCGATGCCTCTCTGCCAGACAGCTATCGTGCTTTCAAGGCGCCGGGAATTGCCGATAAGCGTTTCCAGGCCATTTACGCACGTATCGACAAACAGTAACCCACGATATGCAGGGAGGAGTGCATGATGGCGGATAACAAACATGCAGATGACGACATTCAGGAGCAGCGTCGGGAATGCCTGTGCAGGATGACAACATTCGTCGGCGCGGCAGGCGTTGCCGCCGCCGTCTGGCCGCTGGTTTCTGCTTTAGGCCCGGATGAAAAAACGCGCGGTGAGAATGAACCGATCGATGTTTCTCTTGCGGGGATTGCCGCCGGGCAAACCCTCCGGCGGGTATGGCAGGGAAAGTTGATTCTTATTCATCATCGCACGGCGGAGGAAATCGCTGCCGCCAGGGATGTCGATCCCACTACGCTTCTCGCCCCCCAGGCTGACAGCGAACGGGTGACTGCCGGTTATCCTCAATGGCTGGTGATTGAGGGATACTGCCCGCATGCCGGATGCGTCCCCAACGCCAGACCGGGCGGGCTGGGCTGGGTCTGCCCGTGCCACGGTTCAGAGTTTGATACTTCCGGCCGCGTAACCCGCGGACCGGCAACGGCGAATCTGGCCATCCCGGATTACGCGTTTCATCCCGACGGCCAGACCGTGCGCATTGGTGCGAAGGAAGCCTGAGATGGGGCGTGAACGGGTCTATTCGCTGCGCTGGCGTATCCCTTTTCCACGCTCGGTCGCCGGACTCTGGGTATTCGCCGTCGGCGCTATCCTGCTGGTTATGCTTGGCGTGCAGATCCTCACGGGGATCGTGCTGGCGATGTTTTACGTGCCGACGGCTGAACTGGCCTTTGATTCCATTATTCATATTATGCGTGCGGTTCGCCACGGCGAGCAGTTGCGCAATATGCACGCAATTGGCGCGTCGCTGTTATTCTTCGCCTGCTATCTGCATATTTTTCGCGGCATGTACTACAGCGTGTACCGCAAACCCTGGGTGACCATGTGGATGATTAGCGTGACGCTGTACGTGCTGCTGATGATGACCGCATTTCTCGGCTACAGTCTTATCTGGGGGCAAAAAAGTTATTGGGCGGCCACGGTCATTACTCGTTTTGTCCAGGCTATTCCGCTGGTGGGGGGCACGCTTTACGCCTGGTTGCTCGGAAGCCATACGCCGGGAACGCCGATGCTGGGGCGTTTTTTTGTTTTCCACTTTCTTTTCCCCTTTCTGATTGTTGTGGCGACGATTTTTCATATTCGTACCGTGCAATCGGCATTCGCTCAGGCGATGAAAAAGACGTTCAGCGAGAAAGCGTCGAGAAGCCTGTTATTCGATTACAAAATCAGCGACCTCGATGCCATCAAAATCACCCTTTTTTTGATGCTTTTTGCCTGGTTTTTATTTTTTGCTCCGCACTACCTGAGTAGCGCCGACAACTTTATTCCAGCCGATCCAACGGTGACGCCGGCGATTGTCGCGCCTGAATGGTACTTTCTCCCTTTCTTCTCAATGCTACGCTGCTTCCCGAATGAATTTGCCGGTCTGGCGGCGATGTGCGGTTCGATACTGATTTTCTATTTCCTGCCCTGGCTTGATACCTCCCGGGCGCGGTTTCGCCATTACAGCAAACTGGTGAAGTGCGGCTTCTGGCTGTGGGTCATGAATGCCTGTTTTTTAGGCTGGCTGGGGTCAAAAGCGCTGGTGGGCCCCGATCTGATTGACGGTTTCCGTAATGAAGAGGGGTGGATCCGCCCGGCATCTCAGCTTGCCACGCTGATCTGGTTTGCCTGGTTTTTAATCCTTTTACCCTGTCGTCGTTTTCTCGAAAAGCAGGATTGACAATGAAACGACTGGTATTCAGCATTCTGTGCTTATCTCTTTTGGCATCAGGCGCGACCGGTACGAAAGAGGCGGTGCCTGAACGGCAGGACTGGAGCTTTAGCGGTATTGTCGGCCAGTATGATAAACAACAACTGCGGCGCGGCCTGCAGGTGTATGAAGAGAAATGTCGTGCCTGCCACGGTATGAAACACCTTACTTTTCGCAATCTGACCCGGCCCGGCGGCCCTGAACTCACGCCTGAAGAGGCAAAAAGTATCGCCAGCGGCTATCAGTTCCCTGAGATTCAGGATGATGGCCAGGTGGGGGAGCGGGACGGGACGCTAAATGACAGCTTTATTTCGCCTTATCTCAATGAGCGGGAAGCGCGATACTTCAATAACGGCGCGGAACCCGTTGACCTGAGCTATATCGTCCGGGCCCGTTCCTACGATCGTGGTTTTCCGCAATTCTTGTTTGATGCCTTTCTGCCCTATACGGATCAGGGCGCGGATTACGTCTTTGCGCTATTAACCGGTTACCTGCCTGACGATCCTGAAATGAAAGCTAATCGCTATTTTCCAGGTGGGGTGATGAATATGCCGAAACCGCTTTCCGACGGCGAGATAAAATGGCACCCGGCGTCGCAGATAGCGGAAACGGAGGCGCAGTACGCCAGGGATGTCACTGCATTTCTGGCATGGGTCGCTGACCCGGATCTTTCCGGGCGAAAACAACAAGGCATTTACGTTATGGGCTACCTCGCCATTATGCTGGGACTGCTCTGGCTGCTACGCCGAATGAAGAGACGCTCGCCGCATGAGCGAGAGTGAACAGCGGCGTTTTTATTGCGACTGACGATAAATGAGAAATGCATCAAGTTGACCACATAATATCTTCATAATGTGGCATTACAGTAACGCTGTTTCTTTGTTTACAACATCAGGGAGGGGAGGTATGGAAGAGAGCCTGGAACAGCCCAGGGAACAGCCGATCGCCAGCTTTATCTGGTGTGGCGTGAGGGTAATTGTTTACTCACAGACGGTAAAATTTGCCGGTACGATGCTACACCGCCATTTTTTGCCAACCAATCTACGATTGAAGATAAATGAAGAAGTGCAGCAGGCGGCGATGAATCCCGGCGCTCACCGGCACAGTGGATATCCGGCAAGGAACCTCCTGAGAAAGTAATGTAACCTTTTCCGTTTCCGTATAGAACGATGAATATCTTCACTGTTTTCTGCCGCGTCGTTTAAATATTTATTTCTCCTTCAGAGACACTTTCCAGAACGTTAAGCAATGCGCTATTCCGGCGTTGGCGTTTTTATCCGTTTTTGTACCGGATGCCGTTGTGCTACACCCGCCGCGTGGGCCGGGATGCGTATGCGTTTTCTGTTTGAGGAAAGGTTGGTGCCGGTCTGTCATCCGGCGTTACTCACCGGAGGCCATTTCGCCAGCCAGTTGAGCGCGCTACCGCGCATTCACCGACGGCAGAATCCCGATGCGTGGCGTCTCTACGCTGATGAGAGTGGGATCACGTTGAATAATCCGGCACAAGGTGTCCGTTACGATCTGCACGAAATGGCGATTGCCGCTGCCCTCGCCGGGCAGGGTGTTGCGCTGGTGCCGCATGTTTATGTCGAAAATGAACTTGAAAATGGGCAATTAGTGGCGCCCTGGCCGATATCCCATCGGTTGAGTAAGCGCTTTTGTCTGGTGAGGCCGTCGGAAAATGGGATCAACGAATTGGCGTTACAGGCGTTTGAACGGTGGCTGGCGGCGGAATAATATCGCGTTTTCATGGTGTAAATGGCGCTGAATCATCACAGGGTGGTCGGCGCAGAGAAGGAGGGTATAGCCGCCAGGAGGCGGCGGTGGCATGGGTCAGGCGTGGGATAACAGCGGAAACATTAGCTTATTCTCTGCGAAGATATTTTCTTTGTGCGGGTAGATAAATAAAATATCTTCACCTTCTATTTTTTCATATTCGCCAGCCCGCCCTTCTTTTGGGGTAAAACCCAGAATAGCTTGATAGGTATGCGCGTCGGCGAGTTCATTTATAATGCCTGCCAGGGAACCGCCGTTATCGCAAAAAATATCGAAACAGATAAGTGCCGGGCCGTGCTGCATCGCTATTGCGACAGCCTGATTCTTTTCAGAAAAATAGACGAAGTGTTTCATAAAGGCGGAGCAGTAGAACATCAATAATCCGAAGTTATGCTGTATTCGCAATTGTGAAAAGGGGTTCGATTTTTGATAGTAGCGCTGCAATAGTGCGACTTCTTCTGGCTGGTCCATATCGAGCTTGCGAAAGTCACCCGCCGTTGGCATTACTGGCAGGATATATTGATGCTCATCTGTGCGCCTGAAACCGAATTGTGGATAAAAATCAACGGTTGTTGGGTTGGCGAACAAGAAAAAAGCGTCGGCTTTATTCTGCCAGTCCGCCAGAATCTGCCTGATGAGCTGCCCGGCCAGCCCCTTATTCCGATGATCTACATCGGTCATCACGGTACCGATTTGAATATAGCGTCGGGGTTCGTTCCGCCAGACAAGATCGATAATATTGGCGGAGGCATTAGCAATCACTTTATTGTTGTTCACTAGGGCATAAGGAATATAGGCGTCGGTCCAGTATCCTTTGTGGTACCACTCTTTAAAGGAGAGATCGAAGGTTTTAATTGCGAGGTCAATAAAGCTATTTCTCAAAACGTCATCGTGCACAATTTGCTTAACTAATTTATAGGTCATCGTCGACATTCCTTTCCGCTGCGGGTGAGGCGCTATTTCCGGTTATCTGTTCGGCGGCCTGCTCTCTGTCAGGCGATTTAAAAATAGCATATCCCCACAGAACGGCGATGATTGTTGCGCTTAACCCTTGCCCCGGTCACAAATTCGCAGGAGATAAGGTGGTGTTCACGGCATATTTCAGGCGGTATTAGGGTAGCGATAACGGTCTAGTGAGTGTGACAAACAATAAGTCAATGATGGAATTCCATCATAAATTCGTTACTCCTCCTCTTTAGCGCCTGCTTATAGTATCTGCGTAAAGATAAATAAAAAGGATCCGCTATGTTCCCGTCACAGTTACCGAAACCGCGCCATCATTCCGCGCAGACGATCCCCTCGCTGCGTTGGGGGATTATTGGCCCCGGATGGATTGCCGAACGTTTTGTGAAGTCGCTAAAAGAGTACAGTCGTCAGCGTGTCGTCGCCGTGACCTCGCGGACGCAACAAAAGGCCGACAGTTTTGCCGCACGGTGGGGCATTGCCCAGGCTTATTCTCAGGTGGATGAAATGCTGGCGCGCCCGGATATAGATGCGGTTTATATTGCCACGCCGCATAACCATCACTTCCCCGATGGGCTGCGGGTATTACAGGCGGGAAAACATGTGTTGATTGAAAAACCTTTCGCGCTGAACAGGCGGGAAGGGATGGCGCTGAAGGCGGAAGCGGCGAAGCAGAGGAAGCTGGCGATGGAGGCGATGTGGTGCGATTATGCGCCAAAATATGACGTGATTCGCCAGTTGCTGGATGACGGTGTGTTAGGCGATTTGCATACGCTGCTCGCCGATCACGGCGAGTTTTTTACTCCGGATCATCGCATTTTTAATGCCGATCTTGCGGGGGGGCCAATGATGGATCTCGGCAGCTATCTGACCTCTTTCAGCGTGATGGTCGGTGGTACGCCGCAGGATATTATCGCCCGTGGCCGCCCCGCTCAGAGAGGCATTAACGGACAGATTTCGATGATATTTAACTGGGAAAACGGCTTACAGGCCTTACTGAACACCACGTTGTTCAGTAATACGCCTGGCGGCGCGGTGGTGGCCGGGCGCGATGCGACGCTGATCATCGACGGGCAATTTTATGCGCCGGGGAATTTTACCCTCGCCGCCAGCCAGGGCGGGCAGGTTCTGCGTTGGGAGGAGCCGCGGAACCGTTACGATCAGCTATTTTATCAGGCAGAACATTTTGCCTGGTGCGTCGGCAGGGGTGTGACGGATTCGCCGATTCGCCCGTTATCCAGGGTGCTGGAAAATCTTAACGTGATGGACGAAGTGCGACGGCAGGTTGGCGTTGTATTTAACGAGGAGCGCTGACAGCGCAGAGCAATCCCCGTATGCCTGACTGCATACGGGGATTTTTTACGCCAGTTGTTCAACGTTAACAAATTGCCCCTTTTGCAATGAGATGACGGCGGCTTCGGCGATAGCCTGCGCCTGCAAACCGTCGAGCAATCCCGGCAGATCGGGTACCGCTTCCCCGTGTAATGACCGGACAAAGGCATCCAGGTGCCGATAGTACGAATCTTTGACGCGGCTGAACCAGTCGGGATACAGGCCGGGCTGAATGCAGCGTTCTCCTTGCCATAGCGTCACGCCGCGGAATGTCTGACTCCCGGACTCTATCACGCCATCCGGGCCAAGCAGGCTTATGCGCTCATCATAGCCGTGGCCGGTGCGCCGGGTATTGTCCAGTTGCGCCAGCGTGCCGCCGCGCATCCGTAGCAGTAAAATTGAGGTGTCGACATCGCCAGACTCAGCGATCTCCGGCTGCGCCAGCGCGTCGCCCATGGCGGCGACGGTTGTCACTTCATCGCCGGTAAGAAAACGCAGCAGATCAAAAAAGTGAATCGCCTGGTCACGCATCTGTCCGCCACAGCTTCGCAGATACTCAAGCGGCGGCATCACCGATGCCCGGCACACCATCTGTACCAGCTCGATTTTACCGATAATGCCCGCCTCAAGCTGGCGGCGTAGCTGCTGGTGGCTGGCGTCAAAGCGGCGGTTAAAACCAACGGTAACCGGCACGTTAAGCGGCAGCACTTTGCCGACGACATCGCGTGCGTGGGCCAGGGAAAGATCGATCGGCTTCTCGCAGTAGACGGCTTTCCCGGCGCGGGCGGCGGCCTCCAGCAGCTCTGCATGTGAAGGTGTTGAGCTGGCGATCAGTATTGCATCAATGGTATCGCAATTGATGGCCTCTGCGACGGTTGCCGTTTGTGCTCCGTAACGGGAGGCCAGCGTTTTCGCTCGCTCGGGATCGATGTCCGCGACCAGAGCAAGACGGGTTTGTTCATGGTGAGCAAGGTTAGCGGCGTGAACCTGGCCGATAAAGCCGCTGCCTAACAACGCAAAACGAATACAGCGCATTTTCTTCTCCGGAATGAGGGATTTGCCGTTGCCAAAGTAATCCGTTTGCTACACTGACCGACACAGGCGTTTTGATGGATTTCCATCATCTGAGAGGAACGATGAAAAGCATTTCGCTGGAACAGTTGGCTAAACGGATTGGCGTCGGCGTGGCGACCGTTGATCGGGTGCTTAACGAACGCGGCGGCGTGTCGCCGGAAACCACGCGCAGGGTGTTGCAGGCTGCGCGTGAGGCGGGGCTGAAGCGAATTTTGCCGGAAGAGCGGCGTCTTCCCTGGCAAATTGAAGTTTTTCTGAGTAGTAACGACTCGCGTTTTTTCTCCCGTCTGACGCAGGATTTCGCCGAGGTGGCGGACACGTTTGGTTATCGTCGGCTAACGTTGTACCGCACGCTGGTGGCGGAATCGCAGCCAGAAAAGCTGGCGAAAAGCATTATCCGCAGCAGTAAAACGCGCCATGCGATCGTGGTATTTGGCAATGAACATCCGCTGGTCTACGAGGCATTGTGCCACTGCCGCGAGGCGAATGTGCCGGTCATTACCCTGGTGACTGACCTTCCTGACGCGCAGAGACTCTGTCACGTAGGGATCGATCAGCGGCAGGCGGGGCGCACCGCAGGCATGATGATGGGACTGATGACGCATCGACCCGGAGAAGTGATAATGCTCAGAGGACGTCAGGACTTTAGCGCGCATCGTTCGCGAATTCAGGGATTTCGTGAGGTGATCAGCCAGCGTTTTCCTCATTTACAGCCGGGAGAGGTACTGGCGGGCGAGGACAACCGGCAGCAAATTGAGCGTTTGCTGGAGGCGGCGCTGAACCGTGGCGGCGATGTGGCTGGCATCTACAATACCGGTCTTGGCAATACGCAGGTGGCGCAGGCGCTGGCTCGCCACCGCCGCTACGGCGAGTGCTGCTGGATTACCCATGAACGATACGGTACCACCCGCGAACAACTGGCACGTGGCGGGCTGGCGCTAACGATCGATCAAAACCCCCGCCAGCATGCTCAACTGGCGGTGGATCTGGCCCTGCGCCACCTGGAAACCGGTTATCAACCGCATCTCTTTCATGACGGAAAGGTCGAATTCATCCTTTATAGTGCGGAAAACGTGGACTGAACGTTTCGGGGCCACGTTGCGGATACCCTGAAATTTATCGCGTCAAATTCCCTGATGCGGATTAGTTAACGCGGCGTCACCCATTTTTGTGACTGGTTGAGCGGTCCGGTTAATCGGTGGTTTTGGCAAAAGCTTGATGTGGTTGCAGGCCTGACAACATCGTCGGGTTTTATGGGCGACAGCGCCTGGAGAGCTATCGCCAGACTTCCCCGAAAGAAGCGCTCCCCGCAGGCAAATGATACAGAAGACAACACCGATGACTCGCTTAACCGATCGGCATTCGTCAAATTTCCCCCTTTTAGACCGTTGTTGATAATGGCACTCCTCCCTTCAAACCGTCGTCTGCCTCTCATTTTTTGCGCATTTATGCGTCAATGTTAGATGTGTGTCAAATTTTTGTTAATGCGCAGTTTTAAAATTTTCATTTCAGTTATTTAATTATAAAAGTTTCATGTTTGACATTAATGAAATAAATAATCTGAAATTTTTCATCCATAACAAATGGACTGATGTTTTAAAAACTACTCAAAAATAACTTTATTTTGTGATTTCTGTCAAAAACAGAGCGCTGTACCGCGAGGGAACTTTTTCGTGGTGCTGAAAAAACAGGCGTTTAAAACGATATTAATGAAATTAAATTTTCATTTTACCTTACCTAACCGATGTACCTGTGAATAAAGGATCAACTATGAATATCAAGAAAACGGTTGTTGTCTCTTTAATGGCCTGCATGTTGCCAGCGGTTGTGATGGCGAAAGATATTTCGATCGGTGTGTCTATGGCGGTATTCGATGACAATTTCCTGACTATTCTGCGTACCGCAATGCAAAAAGAGATGCAGAAAGAGGGGGTTAAATCGCAGGTGGAAGATGCCAAAGGCGATGTCTCACAGCAGTTACAGCAGGTGCAGAATTTTATTGGCCAGGGCGTTGATGCCATTATCGTCAACCCGGTAGACACCGATGCGGTGAAACCGATTATGGACCAGGCCACTAAAGCGGGCGTTCCGCTGGTCTTTGTCAACCGTCGTCCCCAGGCGCAACTGACCGACAAAATGGCCTATGTCGGCTCCAATTCCGTGCTGGCGGGACGCTTACAGATGGAAGCGTTAGCGAAAGCGATGCACGGCAAAGGCAACGTCGCCATCCTGCTCGGCGATCTGGCGAATGAATCGACCCGCGACCGGACCAAAGGGGTTGAAGAGGTGGTGGCTAAATACCCTGGTATCAAAATTGTGCAAAAACAGACGGCGAAGTTTATTCGTAATGATGCCGTTGACGTGGTCAGCAACTGGATGACCAGCGGCGAAGATATTCAGGCCATCGCCTCCAACAATGATGAAATGGCGATTGGCGCGCTGCAGGCGTTAGGCCGGAACCCGAATCATATCCTTGTCGCCGGGGTGGACGGTACCCCCGATGCGCTGCAAATGCTGAAAAACGGCAAAATGATCGCCACCATCTTCCAGGATGCGAAAGGGCAGGGCGAAGGCGCAGTGGAGGCCGCCGTGAAGCTGGCCAACGGCGAGAAAGTGGAAAAAATCATTGATATTCCTTACCAGCTGATCACCAAAGACAACATGGCTGAGTTTGTGAACCGCAACCAGAAATAATCGTTCAGTGGTACGGAGGTAGATGCATGAACGCTTTTGCACTTGAAGCCGAAGGTATCAGCAAATTCTTCCCCGGCGTGAAAGCGCTCGATAACGTCTCATTACGCGTGCGCCCAGGGACGGTGCATGCGTTGATGGGCGAAAACGGTGCCGGGAAATCGACGTTAATGAAATGCCTTATCGGGATCTATCGCCCCGATAAAGGGGCGATCCGTATTAAAGGGGAACCGGTTCAGTTTCAGGATACGATGGATGCATTGCGAGCCGGGATCTCAATGATTCACCAGGAACTTAACCTGGTGCCGCACATGACGGTCGCGGAAAATATCTGGCTGGGTCGTGAGCCGATGAAATACGGTTTTGTCGATCATCGTCAGCTTAACCGCCAGACTCAGGAACTGCTGAATAAACTGAATATCCGTTTATCTGCCGAGCGGCTGGTGGGGGATTTAAGCATAGCCTCTCAGCAGATGGTGGAAATTGCCAAAGCGGTTTCGTGGAACGCCGATATTGTGATTATGGATGAACCGACTTCAGCTTTAACCGAAAGCGAAGTGGCGCACCTGTTTACAATTATTCGTGACTTACGCCAGCAGGGAAAAGCCATCATCTATATCAGCCATAAGATGGATGAAATTTTCACGATTACCGATGAAATTAGCGTATTTCGCGATGGGACCGGGGTCGGCAGTAAACAGACCGCGGAATTTACCCGTCAGTCGCTTATTACCCAGATGGTCGGACGGGAGCTGACCCAGCTATTTCCCAAATTTAATAACACCATCGGCGAAGAGGTGTTAACCGTTCGTAATTTGTCACGTAAGGGGGTGTTTCACGATATCAACTTTAACGTGCGACGCGGAGAAATTCTTGGCGTCGCGGGTCTGGTGGGAGCCGGGCGCAGTGAAGTGATGGAAAGCCTGTTTGGAATGGAAAAAGTCGACAGCGGCGAGGTGCTGATTGACGGTATCCCGGTCACGATTGATTCTCCCTCAACGGCGATTGAAAAAGGCATGGCGCTGTTGACCGAGGATCGTAAAAAATCCGGTCTGTTCCTGGTGTTATCGGTACTGGAGAATATGAGTATCGTTAAAATGCCGGAATATATTGGTAAAACGGGTTTTGTTCAGCACCTGAAAATGGCTGAAGACTGCATGGAGCAGATCCGCCGCCTGAATATTAAAACGCCAACGATGGATCAGATTATTAATAACCTCAGCGGCGGTAATCAGCAAAAAGTGCTTATTGCTCGCTGGCTTTTAGCTCAGCCCAAAATATTAATTCTCGATGAGCCGACGCGCGGTATTGACGTCGGCGCGAAGGCGGAAATTTATCATTTGATCAGCGAACTGGCGAACCGCGGCGTGGCGGTGATTATGGTTTCGTCTGAATTACCTGAAATACTTGGCATGAGCGATCGGGTGATGGTCATGCATGAAGGGCGTATTACTGGCATTCTTGATAAAGAGGATGCCGACCAGGAAACCATTTTGTCGTTGGCATCCCACTGAGGCACAAAGAATGAGTAATATGAAATTAACAGCGACCCCGGTCAATGAAAAAACCAATTTCGTTGCGCAATTACGCCACAAGCTGCCGAAAGATACCGGGATATTTATCGTTATGCTGGTGATTGCCCTGATTTTTGAAATCGCCGGTTGGTACGTGCGCGACCAGTCCTTTTTATTAAACACCAATCGTCTGGTATTAATTGTTCTGCAAGTGGCGATTATCGGTATTATCGCCGTTGGGGTCACGCAGGTCATTATTACGACGGGCATTGACCTCTCATCGGGCTCGGTAATTGCCCTGGCCGCGGTGGTTGCGGCGAGCCTCGCGCAAACCTCCGACAGCCTGTCGCCGATGTTTCCGTCGTTGGTTAATCTACCCGCGGTAATCCCCATTTGCGCCGGGATCGGCGTTGGTCTGCTGTGTGGATTAACCAACGGTTTTCTGGTCACCCGCACCGGTATCCCACCGTTTATCGCCACGCTAGGGATGATGGTTTCCGCGCGCGGCCTGGCGCAGTACTACACGCAGGGTAACCCGGTCAGCTTTTTATCCGACAGCTTTACGGCTATCGGCCAGGGCGCGATGCCGGTCATTATTTTCTTCGTTGTCGCCGCGATTTTCCATATCACCCTCAAACACACCCGCTATGGTAAATACGTTTACGCCATCGGCGGCAATATGACTTCGGCAAAAGTATCCGGCATCAACGTCAATAAATATCTGGTGATCGTCTATACCATCGCCGGAGGGCTTTCCGGTCTTGCGGGCGTGGTACTGGCGGCGCGCGTCAGCAGCGGACAGTCGAACATGGGCGTGTCCTATGAGCTGGACGCTATCGCCGCGGCGGTCATCGGCGGCAGCAGTCTGATGGGCGGCGTAGGGCGAATTACCGGAACCTTAATTGGCGCGATGATCCTCGGCCTGATTAAAAGCGGCTTTACCTTTGTTGGCGTTGACGCCTACGTGCAGGACATTATCAAAGGCATTATTATCGTCGCGGCGGTGACCATCGATATGCGGCGTAATCGCAAAAAACATTAAGGTGAAATAGCCCGCGGGCTGAATTGCCGTGGGCTATTTAGCGATTGACGTCGCGTCGAGATCAGATGCATTGGCGACGCTCTCCAGCGATGTAGTTGTTGACAATTTACTTAACCTGGCTCACATTTTTATGCGGCTGCCGTTGAAATAGTCAAAGGCCGCTAAGATAATTCGCCGAAATAACCCATTTTTATGATGGCGTGCTACTGCGAAAGCAGGCAAGACCAAAATAGAAATGCTCTCCCGTTAAGGGGAGCGTCTCTGTTTTGGTCTTTTTTTTTGCTCCAACACCAGGGAACACTATGAACTATAACGAAACAGCAGACAAAATCCTTCACTCGGTGGGCGGGGCGGAAAATATCCGTATGCTCACCCATTGCGCGACCCGGTTGCGCATGGAGTTTAATGATCGCGCGAAGGTCAATGATGCGCAGATTGGCACTATCCCCGGCGTGATCAGCGTGGTGGAGAAAGGTGGCCAGTTCCAGATTGTGATCGGCAATGAGGTGCAGCAGGTTTTTCGCCTGCTCAACAAAGCATTGCCGGAGAAAAAAAGTCCGGGCGGAGGGGATAAAAACGCCAAACCGAACGGCATCGTCGCGCGCATTATCAGCGTTATTTCAACCACCTTCACCCCGGTTATCCCGGCGATTACCGGCGCGGGGATGATTAAGGCGCTGCTGGCGATCCTGAAGCTGACCGGGTTGATCAACGAGACCAGTTCGACATATCAACTGCTGAATATTATTGCCGATGCCGCCTTCTTCTTCCTGCCGGTTCTGCTGGCCTATGGCGCATCGCTGAAGTTTGAATGTAACCCGATTCTGGCGATGACCCTGGCTGGCGTGCTGCTGCATCCGGGAATTGGCCAGATGCTGGCGGCGGGGAAAGCCGTCGATTTCGGCGGTATTCATGTTCTGCTTTCCGATTATGCCGGGTCGGTGCTGCCGATCATTCTGACCGTATGGCTGATGTCGTGGATTGAGCGCTTTGCCGAAAAGGTCTCGCCGTCGATTATCAAGTTCTTTGTTAAGCCGATGTTGATTCTGCTGATCACCGCGCCGTTGGCGCTGGTGGTTGTCGGCCCGGCGGGTATTTTGCTGAACGATCTGGTGGCGGCGGGCGCAGGCGCTATTGATCGCCACGCCAGCTGGTTAATCCCGATGCTGATGGGCACCCTGCAACCCTTCCTGATTATTACCGGCACCGCCTGGGCGATGACGCCCATCGCGACCGGTCAGTTGAGTAAAAACGGCTACGAAATGATTAACGGGCCGGGCATGCTGGCGTCAAACGTGGCGATGGGCGCCGCGACGCTTTGTGTGGCGCTGAAGACTAAAAATAGCAGCCTGCGCCAGTTGGCTTCGTCATCAGGCTTTACCGCGCTGCTGGGGATCACTGAACCGGCGCTGTACGGGGTACTGCTCAAGTACCGTCGCGTGCTGATCGCCGCGATGATCGGCGGCGGCTGCGCCGGGGTATATGCCGGCGTGAGCGGGCTGGTGCGCTACGCGTTTGTTTCCCCTGGGCTTGCGGCGCTGCCAGCGTTTATCGGTGAAAACCCGATGAACATTGTTCATGCGCTGGTGACCTGCGCGATTTCCATTGTGGTGACTTTTATCCTGACCTGGTTTATTGCCTTTAAAGATACGCCAGAGGATCAAGCAGAGGTGAGTGAGATTCCGCAGCCCGCCGTTACGCCAAAAAGTGAAGGTGACACTGAAATACTGAGCCCGCTGCGCGGCGAGACTGTGGCGCTAAGCGAAGTGAATGACGACGTCTTTTCCGGCGGTCTGCTTGGACAGGGCGTGGCGATTCGTCCGCAGGAAGGGATCTTGCGCGCCCCCTTTAATGGCACGGTGATGATGTTCCTGCCTTCCTGCCACGCCGTTGGCCTGCAAAGCGAAAGCGGTCTTGAGTTGTTGATTCATATTGGTATCGACACCGTTAATCTTAACGGTCAGCACTTTAGTTCATCCCTGAAGGTGGGCGATAAGGTGGAAAGCGGGCAGGAACTGATTCGCTTTGATATCGCCGCGATTGAGCAGGCGGGTTATGACCTGATTACGCCGGTGGTTGTGGTGAACGGCGATGAGCAGTACACCCTGAGTGTGACCGCTGCCGCACAGGTCGATTTCGGCGATCGGCTGATGGTGCAATCCGTTAAGGAGGCGCAAGTATGATCTATCAGCAACAGGCCCGGTTCCCGGACGATTTTCTGTGGGGCGCGTCGACGTCGGCCTATCAGGTTGAAGGGGCGTGGAATGAAGACGGTAAAGGGCCGTCGGTGGTGGATATGCTCAGCCATCCGCCGGGAACGGCGGACTTTCGTATCGCCAGCGACCACTATCATCGCGTGGAGGAGGATGTCGCCCTGATGGCGCAGATGGGGCTGAAGGCCTATCGCTTCTCGGTCGCCTGGTCGCGGGTGATCCCGGACGGTGACGGTCCGGTAAATCCTGGCGGGCTGGCATTTTATCACCGCCTGATCGACGCCCTGATTCGCCATCGGATCACGCCGATTGTCACCCTGTATCACTTTGATTTACCCTGGGCGCTGGAGCTGAAAGGCGGCTGGCTGAACCGTAAGACGGGAGACGCATTCGTGCGCTATGCCCGGCTGCTGTTCAGCGAGTTTGCTGATAAAGTCCCGCTATGGCTGACGATCAACGAACAGAACACCATGATCCTGCATCCGGGGGCAATTGGCGTGCCCGCGGATCGCGAACTGCCGGATAAGAAGGCGCTGTACCAGCAGAATCACCATATGATGCTGGCTCAGGCGCGGATTTTTGCGCTCTGTCACCGCGAGTTTCCCGGGCTGCGCATCGGCCCGGCGATCAATACCACTTCAATGTATGCCGAAAGCTGCAAACCGGAAGACGCTATCGCCGCGCATAACTGGGAAACGCTACGCTGCTGGAGTTTTCTTGATGTTGCGGTGCATGGCCGCTACAACGCCCTGGCATGGGCTTATATGCAGGATCGCGGCCTCGCGCCGGACGTCCAGTCAGAGGATGCGTTGATTTTGCAGCAGGGACGACCGGATTTTATTGCCATCAACTACTACTCGACCGCGACTATTGCCGCCAGCCGGGGTGATGGCGGGGATGTTGCCCCCCGTGCGGGCGACCAGCAAATCATGCTGGGCGAGGAGGGCGTGTATCGGCCCGCGGAAAATCCGTGGGTCGGCAAAACGCCCTACGGCTGGGTGGTCGACCCGGTTGGCCTGCGCCTGACGCTGCGTAAAGTGTGCGAGCGCTACGGCCTGCCGATTCTGATCAGTGAAAACGGCATGGGTGCCCCGGATAAGCTGGAGCAAGACGGTACGGTGAACGATGATTACCGTATTGCCTTCCTGCAGGCGCATATTGAGCAAATGCGCCTGGCGATTGCCGATGGCGTCGAGCTGATGGGCTACTGTCCGTGGGCGGCGATTGATGTTGTCAGCACGCATCAGGGATACGCCAAGCGCTACGGTTTTATTTATGTCGATCGCGGCGAAGATGATCTCAAGAGTCTGCAAAGGATCCGCAAACGTAGCTTCTGGTGGTATAAGGATGTCATCGCGCAGAACGGTAACCACGATGAGTCTTAGAGATGATTGTTCAGAAGGTGCTTAATAATAGTCTGGTGCTCTCACTGGATGACGATAACAGGGATGTTATCGTCATGGGAAAAGGCATTGGCTTCAATAGCAGGCCGGGGGATCAAATTGCCCCGGAGAAGATAGAGAAGCTGTTTGTAACCCGGACGCTCGGTAAACGCAGCGGTTATCTTGATGCGCTCTCCGCCATCCCGGATGAAGTTATCGAAATGGCCGCCATGATTATTTCCCGCGCCAATATGCAGCTTGCCAGTAAGGTGCGCGAGCAGATTTTCTTTACCCTCGCCGATCATCTGACGTTTGCCATTGAGCGCAGTCGCAAAGGCATCGCTATTCAAAACCGTCTGCTGCCGGAAGTCAGGCGCTTTTATCCGCAGCAGTTCCGCGTCGCCAGCGAGGCGGTGACGATTATTCGTCAGCAGTACGGCATCGAACTGCCGGAAGAGGAAGCCGGTAATATCGCTTTTCATTTGGTGAACGGCCAGAGCGAGGGCGACGACGTGGCGCAGGCTATGCAGTCGGTGAAAATGCTGAAGGATATTTTTAATCTCGTGCAGTACCACTTTAAGCAGGAGATAGACACCGAATCGATTAACTACTCGCGTTTTCTGGTCCATATGCAGTTCTTCCTCCAGCGTTTGCAGGAAGGGGAACTGGATCGCGCGCGGGACAGTTTTCTGCTGGCGCAGGTGATCAAGGAGTATCCGGAAGCCTACCGCTGCGCACAACGGATCCGCGATTATGTTAAAACCCAGCTCGATATCGCCCTCGGCGGTAACGAGCTACTGTGGCTTACCGTGCATCTGGTGCGGATAGCAGGCCTGGATGCATGACCGTGTTCTATTAATAGGGGGGAATAGCTCTTTTTTATTCTTTTATGGAACATGGTTGACTGAGTTGACTCATTATCTCGAAACGGTCCAGATGACCTGGAAAATATCCTTTTCATTTTTTCATGCGCGCCAGAAGAGATAATGACATGACGAAAGTCGTCGCAGATGGCTGACAAAGTGCGCTTTTCCGGAATTGCCCGGCGGCGCTTGCGCGGGCCTACGGAAAACTCATCGCCTGGGGGATATTATGGGTTTTGTAGGCCGGGTAAGGCATCAGCCGCCACCCGGAAGAGCTGCGCGCGCAATATCTCATTCTGGTGGGGCATTTTAAAAACTGTTTGTGAATCAACGATGCCGAAATTGCAGCGTCGCGGGCAGATAGCGCTGTAGCGGCTCAGGCGTGTTGCCATCAATCAGCTGGTTTATCAGATCGTAGCAGTGCCAGGCCAGCTGGCGATTGTCCTGCTGGACGGTATCGATACGCAGCGACAGCGAATCGTACAGATAGTGATCGTCGAAGCTTGCCAGATGGATGTCCGAATCCAGCAAATGGTGCTGACTCATATAGCGCAGCACGCCTTCCAGCAACCCGCAGGCGGCGGTAAACAGCGCCTTCGGCGGCCGACCGAGACGGGCGCAGAGCGCGGAAAACATTTCATAACCGGAACTGGGATGGTAGTTGCCGTTGATCACCCATTCCGGGCGCAGTTCAATACCCGCCTGCGCCAGACCTTGCGTAAATCCCGCCAGACGATCGCGGGACGGAGAGAGTCGCGGCTGGCCGCCTAAAAACCAGAATTCGTCACTATGCTGAGGCGCGATGCGGGCAATCAGCTCTGCCGTGGGCGCCACCGAATCGGTCATCACCAGCGGCAGCACGCTTTCATTGGGGCAGCGGTCAAACAGCACCACCGGCAACTGCTCGCTGAGTTTCAGGTAATCGGCATCGTTATGCATACAGGAGGCGACGATCAGCCCGTCTACCTGACGGGCAATCATATTACTGACCACCACGCTCTCCTGAGCGGGATTTTCGTCGGTACAGGAGATAAGCAGCTGAACGCCCGCCTCGCGGCACAGCATCTCAAGCTCATGGGAAAATACCGCAAAGCCGTAGTTGGTGATCTCCGGCACCACCAGCCCGATGGTATGACTGCGGTTATCGCGCAGCGAGCGGGCATGGATGCTCGGCTGATAGTGCTGCTCGCGGGCAATTGCCTGCACGCGCTCGCGGGTTTCCTGCGCTACGCGCAGCTCTTTGCCACGTCCGTTCAGCACCAGGCTGGCGGTGGCTTTGGAAACCCCCGCCAGTTCGGCGATATCTTTAATGGTAACGCGTTTGGTTTTCATCACGACGCCATGAGCCTGAAATCAAAACGCTTATTCTACCATGCATGTCCGCAGCGGCCAGTAGCAGAATGCGCCTGGCGTTGTGCCGGTGAAAACCAGTTGCGCCGGATAGTCCGGGAAACAGCGGCTGCTCATCACCCCTTCGCCTTCGTTGATGAAAATTTCCACGCTCGACTGGTCGATGAAAATCCGCAGCGAGCGAACTTCGCCGCGCCAGTAGCGATAGTGCGTTTCGTCGCAGGCCAGGCTACGCCGCGCCAGGCGGATACCGCGGGTATCGCGCTCCAGGGTTAACGCGCCGCCGAAATCGATGTTTAACGTATCGTTGGCGGCGGTTTCCAGCACGATTTCCATCGGTGCCAGCGGCAGGGGCGCTCCCTGCCAGCCGTGGGCGTCGCCGCGCAGGGCGGTCAGTTCACGCAGCGGTCGCTGATAAAGTTTACCGTCGATCAACGCCAGTTCGCGCAGACAGGTCATCTGATGGATCCAGCCGTTGGCCAGCGTCGGCTGGCGCATCTCTTCGCCATCCGGCACGCCCATCCAGCCGACCAGAATGCGGCGGCCATCGCTGGTCTGCATGGTTTGCGGCGCGTAAAACTCGAACCCGGCGTCCAGCTCGTGCCGCTCGCCGTGTCTGAACGCGGCGCTGGTGTAATCGAAAGTTCCGGCCATCCACACCGCCGGGTAGGTATTCAGGTAGCGCTCTTTCTCATGGGCGATCCCCTGCGGGCAGCAAATGAGAACATGCTGGTTGCCGAGCGGAAACAGGTCCGGACACTCCCACATATAGCCCGCGTCGTGCAGGTCATTGATACCGTAGCCAGCGATTTCGCCTTCATTGCGCCACTGATGGAGATCGGCGGAGCTAAACAGCAGCACCTTGCCGCGTTTTTGCCGATCCTGTGCCCCCAGCACCATGTACCAGCGGCCTTGATAGCGCCAGACTTTTGGGTCGCGTACATGACCGGTATACCCCTCCGGCAGGGGCAAGACCGGGCCCAGTTTGCTGAAGGTGCCGTCGCTATTCTCCGTTGCCAGACACTGCCACGCGGTTCGGTTGCCGTCGTCGAATTTTACGTTGCCGGTATAGCACAGGGTGAGCGTACCGTCGTTATCCACCGCGCTGCCGGAGTAGCAGCCGCTGCGGTCATACTCTTCGTCGGGCATCAGGGCGATGGGTTCGTGCCGCCAGTGCAGCAGATCGGCTGAACTCCAGTGTCCCCAGCACTTAAATTTATGATCGCAGGCAAGCGGGTTCCATTGATAGAACAGGTGATAGCGCCCGGCAAATTCAACAAAACCGTTGGGATCGTTCATCAACCCGGTCACTGGCGCATGGTGCCAGCGAGGATAGTGGCTATCGGCCAGCGCGCGCGGCTGGCCCTGCATAACGGCCTGCAAAATCGCAGGCAGGCGTGATGGAAGTGACATTATTCAGCGTCCGTTTTGTATTTCAGCACCAGGGAGACTGCAAAGGCGACGCCAAAAGCGATGGCCATCCCGATAATATAGTTCAGCAGCGAGCTGGCCTGCACGATAGCCATGCCGGGAATAGCCGTCAGGCCAACCGCGGTCATGTAGACGTGTACTGATACCACCCACGCGCCGCCCGCCGCGCCGCCGATCAGCGCCGCGATAAATGGTTTCACAAAGCGTAAGTTGATACCAAAGATCGCCGCTTCAGTGATCCCCAGCATGGCAGAAAATGCGGATGGCAGGGTAATCGCTTTGATTTTGGCATCTTTGGTTTTAAACCACACCGCCAGACAGGCCCCGCCCTGGGCGACGTTGGCCATGGCCCAAATTGGCAGCAGGAAGTTGACGCCGATGGATGGGTTACCCAGCAGTCCGGCTTCGATGGCGTGAAAGCTGTGGTGAATACCGGTAATCACGATTATCGAATAAAGACCGCCAAACAGCAGGCCGGCCAGCCAGCCCGCATGGCTAATCAGGGTGCTAAGGACAAACGAGATACCGTCGCCGAGGGCGCGACCGGCCGGGCCGATAATCAGCAGGGCGATGAAACCGGAAATGATCACCGTCAGGAACGGCGTCAGGATCAAATCCAGCGCATCGGGAATCACGCGGCGCAGCTGTTTCTCAACGATGCTCATAAACCACACCGCCAGCAATACCGGGAACACCGTGCCCTGATAGCCGATCATGGCAATCTCAAGGCCGAAGAAGTTCATGGTGTGGAAACCGGCGGCCACACCCCAGGCGTTAGTCAGCGCCGGGTGGGTCAGAATGCCGCCAAGCGTCGCGCCAAGATAGGGGTTACCGCCAAATTCGCGGGCGGCGGTAAAGCCAATCAGAATCGGCAGAATAATAAACGCCGCCGAGCTGCACATATCCAGCATGATGTAGATGGCGTTATTCGGGTCGACCCAGCCGTAGGTTTTGACCATTCCCAGCAGGCCCATTAGCAGGCCGGAGGCGACGATTGCCGGGATAATCGGCACGAAGATATTCGACAGCAGACGGGCGATTCGCTGGAAAGGATTCAGCTTTTTCGCCGCGATGTCGGCGGCTTCTGATTTGCTGGATTCGCCAATTCCCGCCGCCTGAATAAAGGCGGCATAGACTTTATTTACCACTCCGGTACCAAAAATAATCTGCATCTGCCCGGCGTTACGGAAACAGCCTTTAACCCCCTCGATTTTACCGATGGCCTGCTGATCGGCCAGGGCATCATCCACTAAAACCAGGCGCAGGCGGGTGGCGCAGTGCGCGGCGCTGGCGATATTTTCCTTGCCTCCCAGAAGGGGAAGCAGCGAGCGGGAAATTTGTTCAAAATCCATAGTACCCTCTGAATGCGTAATAATTCGTGTGTTTTGCTCCCGCGGTGGCGGGGCGCAATCTCTGAGTCGTGATTGTGTCCGGGGCGACGAAACGCGCGTCATCGCCCCGGCTGTTTCCGTCGGCAGGTTTTACCGTCAGAACCAGGTTTCCATCTGAATACCGAAGTTCCACTCGCCGCCAGCGTTGAAACCGCTGCTGCCGAAGGCGTCATCGCTGGCGTAGTTATCCAGTTTTTTGCTCCAGTCCATCCAGGTGGCGAACAGGCGCAGTTCAGGACGGTTGAAGAAATCACCGATGCTGCCCGCTTTAAACGTCGGGGCGAAGGTGAGTTTATAGAAGCTGCCGTTAACCGCATTGCGATCTTTGTAGCCTTCGGGATGCAGATCCATGTATTGGTAGCTGCCTTCCCAGGCAAGGGCGAAATTCTGGGTGATCTCCTGGATCAGCCGCATGTTGAAGGTGACCCATTCGTAACTATCGCCTTTGACATAACGGTCTTTACTGCTTTGCGCCAGTACCGCCGGGGCGAGGTGCCAGCGTTCGCTAAGCGGCGTGGTGCCGTAACTGGCGAAGCGCCAGGTGTTGGCATCGGAGAGCAATGCGCCATCCGAGCCGATACCTTTGACTTCCGCGCCCAGGCCGTGGCCATAGAGCAGCGCGGTTTTGCTGCTGCCTTCGCGCAGACCGTAAAAACTGTTGTTATGCAGGCCAACCAGCGCATGCACGCCGTGATTGGCGGCATCGGTCTGGATGGGATCGCCGTTGGCGTCTTTACGATCATCGTTATCTTTTGCCCGCAGGCCGCTCACCATCACCTGAAGCGGGCCAATAAAGTGGTTCATGCTCAGAATGTAGTTTTGTACATTGTTATCAACATCTTCCAGATCGCCGAAGTTACGCCCGTAAAGAGAGAAGTTGCTGCGAATGCGGTCATTCCACTTTACGTCGTAAATACCGCCGCCGGTCCCGGCGAGGAACACCACGTCGGAATCGAGCCAGTGAATATCAAAGTTATCGCGGTCAAAACGTTTACCGGCCCATAGCGTGGAGCCTTTAAATGGCCCCTCAAAGCTTGGTAAGTTGCCGAGTTCAGCAAACGCCTGGCGGATATTCAGGTCGCTGGAGTCTGCCGACCAGTCGTTATAGGTTTTTTGTCCGTCTGCCAGCATGGCTTTGAAGCGAGTGGTAGCCCCGTTATCCAGCGTCTGTTTATGTTCGAGGTTCAATTCAACATAAGTATCGGCTTCGTTACCCAAACGACCAATTGCGCCGCCGGTTTCCCCGGCAGGGGTCAAATAAGGACCACTTTTACTGCTGGAAGCCGCGTCATTCATTAACAGGCCGGAGCGCGCGTAGCCGTGGAACTCAAAACCGCTTTTTTCATCGGCTTTCTTCTCAAGTCTGGCGGTACGCTGGGCGACTTCCTGCGTATTCGCCTGCGTTTTTTGCTGCTGCGTGGTGAGCTGCTGGACTTTTTTCTCCGCCGACTCGGCGCGATTTTCCGCCGTTTGCGCTCTGTTTTCAGCATCCTGCAGGCGTTTTTCCAGCGCTATCAAACGTGCTTCGATACTACTGAGATCCGTTTGCGCGTGGGCTGAGGCGGCGCCGGTTAGTAAAGCGATAAGAACCGCGAGTGTGCTTTTTTTGTACATACTGGTTGCATCCCAAAGGTAAAATGAAAAGACTATGTTTTTGCTAAACCGGTTTAGTCACTATGTTAAACATGACCTTTAACATCAGGGAATATAAATTGCTAAACCGATTTAATAATTGTGATGGAGGCAACAAAGTGGGCCGCGCAGGGCGGCCGGAAGGATCAAAACTGGCGATTAAGATCGCGCTGCCGGGGGAGCGCGGTCATCGCGCCTTTGGCCGTGGTGGCCAGTGCGCCGCAGGTTTGCGCCAGGGTTAGCGTGGGCTCCAGGGCGTGGATATCCGTCGGCATCCCGTTGGCGGCAAGGCTGGCAAGCAGTCCGGCGACAAAGGCGTCGCCCGCGCCGGTGGTGTCTACGCTGACAACGGGCCTGGCGCTGAAATGGATAAACTGTTGCTGAAACGCGGCCAGTACGCCCGCCTTTCCCTGAGTCACCAGCAGTAATTCAGGCTGATAGCGCTCGCTTACGCTGGCGATGCCCTGGCTGAGATCATCGCTGCCGCTGATCAATACCAGCTCCTCTTCGGAGAGTTTTACCACGTTTGCCAGGCGCAGGGCGCGATCGAGGCAGGCGTGCAACTGTTCCTGATCCTGCCAAAGGTCCGGGCGGATATTGGGGTCAAAGCTGACCCGACCACCGGCGAGTTTGATCTTTTCCATTGCCGCAAAAGTCGTGCTGCGGCTGGGTTCGGCGCTGAGCGCGATGGAACAAACGTGCAGCCACTGACTGGCGGTAAACTCGGGCAGATCGTCCTCTGTCAGGAACAGATCCGCGCTGGGGCGCACCATAAAGGTAAAGGTTCGCTCGCCCTGGTCGTCAAGATCAACCACCACGGTAGAGGTACGATGCTGGCTATCAAGCAACATATGGCTGACGTCGACCTGTTCCTGCTGCAGGGTATGACGCAGAAAGCGACCGAACGGATCGTCGCCGACGCGGCCGATAAAACCGCTGTCGCCGCCCAGGCGGGCGACGCCTACCGCCACGTTAGCCGGCGCGCCGCCGGGGCATTGCAACAGGCGGCCTTCACTTTCCGGCAGCAGGTCGACCACCGCGTCGCCCAGAACCCAAACTTTTGCATTCATGCGGGTATTTCTCCAAAGCTAAACTTAATTAAACCGGTTTAGCTTATTAAAACATAGCGGCAGGGTAAGGGGAATGTCACATGCGGAAAAGTGCGAGCCAGGGCAAAAAACGGGAATTGGCTATGCTTGCTGAAGCAACGTGCGCTGCGGTTCCGGGTTTTGTTGCCGGGTAAGGCGCAATGCGCCGCTGCCCGGGAGAATATGCGAGCGGCTTATACCATGCTGAAACATAAAAACCGTAAGGTTTAAACACCCGCCGTGTCCAGACCATCAATAATGGCGTGCATCACCCCTTGAGAACAGGGTTCGATGCGTCCGCGCACGCCGTAAACCGCGGCTAAGGTCTGCGGGGTAATCACCTCGGCTGGCGTACCATCCCCCAGCAATTGCCCCTCTTTCAGCATCAACACATGATCCGCATGACGCAGGGCGATATTAATATCGTGAACCACCACCAGAGTAATGATATTGCGCGTTTGCGTCTCCTGGCGTACCCGATCCATTACGTGGAACTGATAGTTCAGGTCCAGCGCGCTGAGCGGTTCATCCAGCAGTAACAGGGCTGGCTGGCGGATAAGCGATTGCGCCAGACCGACGAGCTGCTTCTGTCCGCCAGAAAGCTGGTCAAGGTAGCTTAGCGCCAGATGCGCAATGCCTAACTGGCGCAGCAGCGACATGACTTGCGTCTGGTTTTCCGGATTGTGCATACCGCCGGCGGCGCGCTGGGCGACAATTATCGACTCCAGCACGTGCAGATGCACGCCAGCGGGCAGCGTCTGCGGCAGATAAACCACTTTTTCCGCGCGCCGCGCAAAGGGCAGCGCCAGCAGGTTTTCGCCATCCAGCAACAGCTCGCCGCTGGATGGCCCCAGTCCGGCCATCGCTCGCATAAGCGTGGATTTGCCGCTGCCGTTGGGACCGAGCAGGGCGGTGATTTTGCCGCGGGGCAGTCGCGGTACCGTGAGATCGCGAATCACTGGTCGTCTGGGATAACCCGCGCTGAAATGGGTCAGCGACAGCCCGGATAAATGGTCACTCATACATGCCCCCGACGGCGTAAGATAATGCTCAGGAAGAAAGGCACGCCTACCAGCGAGGTCACGATGCCAACCGGAATAATCGCGCCGGGGATCAGATTTTTTGCGGCGACCGAGGCCAGCGATAGCACCAGCGCGCCGGTAAGCGCGCTGGCCGGAAGATAAAAACGGTGATCTTCACCGAAAAGCAAGCGGGCGATATGTGGCGCAACCAGGCCGATAAAGCCGATTGGCCCAACAAACGCGACCGAAAGAGCCGATAAAATGCTGATGCGCAGCAGCGTGGTCAGACGCAAACGACGCACATCAATGCCAAAACTGATTGCCCGATCTTCACCGAGGCGCAACGCGGTCAGTTTCCAGGCGCTAAGCAACGACAACGGCATCACCACAACCAGTACGGCGAACAGAATCGCGACTTTTTGCCAGGACGCGCGGTCAATACTGCCCATGGTCCAGAATACCAGCCCCTGTAGGGTGTCTTCGTTGGCGACAAACTGCAGCATGGATACCAGCGCATTGAAGGTGAATACCAGCGCGATACCAAACAGAATCACTCCGGACGTGGCGACCTGCGTCCAGCGCGTAATGCCATCCAGCAGCAGCGCCGCCAGCAGAGCGAAGATAAAGGCGTTGGCCGGGATAAACCACTGTCCCGGAATGCCAGGAATACCGATCCCCAGCACGATAGCCAGCGCGGCGCCGAATGCCGCCGCGGAGGAGACGCCAAGGGTGAACGGGCTTGCCAGCGGGTTATTGAGGATGGTCTGCATCTCTGCCCCGGCGAGACCGAGGGCCAGGCCGACGACAATCGCCATCAGGGCATAAGGCATGCGGATATCCCAGACGATAGCCCGGGTTCCGGCACTGGCGTTGGCCGGGTCAATGAGCGTTTGCCACAGGGTACGCAGCGACAGGCCCGCCGGCCCCATGACGAAGTCAAGCAGCAGCGAGGCGGCAATCAGCAGCACCAGCAGCAGTATCATCGTGACACGACGACGAACGATGCTGCGGTAGTTGGCCATCACGCCATGGCTATCGACGCGGTGCGCGCCGATACCGGGTTCAGTCGTTGAACTCATGGGGCGTTACTCACCTTGTTGCCAGGAAAAAACGAACGGCAGGTCAGGCAGGGTGGTGAAATGATGGACGATGTAGCGCCAGGTATCGTCAGGATTCAGGTTGCGGAAGGTTTGCGGATAGATATCCTTCGCCAGATACTCCATGCCGACGATATTCCACGGATGGTTGTAGAAGTGGTGGTAAATGCCGTACGCGCGTTGCGCTTTAACCGCCGGAATGTCGTTCACCCCGGTACGTGACAGCAGCACCTGCGCCTGGCGATTGACCGCCTGCGCATTGACCTGATAACCCAGCGGCAGTACCTGGCTATTACCGCGTTTGGAGCCCGTCATGATATAGACGTCAGGTTTCATGCTGATCACCTTTTCCAGGGAGACAAAACCTGATGCGCCGGGGAGCAGTTGCGAGCCGATATTGTTTGCGCCGACGGTTTCTACCAGTGCGCCCCAACCGCTGTGGCCGTGGGTAAAGCAGCAGGCATCGCTATTGCCCGCCAGCGCCTCGACAAAGACGTTGGCTTTCGGCGTGATCGTCGCGGTTTTCTGGCGGATGGCATCCAGTTGCTGACGATAGTAGTCGGTATAGGCTTTGGCGTTTTCTTCGCGATTGAGAACGTGGCCTAACAGGTCAATGCTCGGCGCCGTATCTTTGCCGGGATTGATTTCATAATCGACGAACAGCACCGGAATATTCAGCGCGCTGAGTTTGTTGATAATACCGCTTTCTTCCAGCGCCGGTTTGGCGCGAAGCTGGGCAATCATCAGATCCGGATGACGGGAGATCACGCTTTCAAGGTCGACGTTCCCCTTATCGCTAAAGCCCATATCGAGAATTTTAACCGACTGAGGCCACTTCGTTTTCAGCATTTTCCAGGTGTTGATATCCTGTCTTTTGGCCAGGTTATTCCATGCGACCAGCCGTCTGAAGGGGTTATCGCGATCAAGCAGGGCCAACGCCATAATATCGCGGCCATCCTGCAGGATGATACGCTGCGGCTCATGGCTGAGCGTAATACTGCGGCCGGCAAGGTCGGTTACGGTGAGTGGATATTGCGTGGCATGGCTGAAAAATGGGGCGAAGAGTAGTGCTGCGCTAATAAGACGGAGTGAATTTGCTGCGGGTTTTCTTGCCATAATATATGCGTTCCGTTTGCTGATTGATACCCGTGATACTTCAAGTTGCATGTGTGTTGGCTGCGGATTACTCGGCCCTCCCACGGGCCGTCGCAAGCGGCGTTCAAATCTGCTCCCGGCAGATTTGCCACTCACTCCAGTTACTTACGGAAATCAAGCACCGGGGGCTCGCTTACGTGCCGCCTTTATACAATTCGAATTAGTCAGGATGTATAAATATAATGATTCTGAGAATTATTCTTGTGCAAACATAAACGGTAAGTATATCAGCAGGAAATGACATAAAATGTAACAAACTTGTTGACATCTATTCGCGCTGCCCGAATTGGGGGAGCGCGGGGAAAAGGGCGATTGAATCGGAGAAAACCAGTTTTAAGAACAATCCCTAAAGCCAGATAACAGAATTTTGTGCCATGCTGAATGCAACTCATAACATGAAGTAAGTTAGAGAGAGGACATTATATGAAAAAAGCAATGATTGCATTATCTGCGATTCTGGTAGCCGCACCTGTTTTTGCTGCCACGACACACGCAACCGACGATACCGTCGCGGCGGCTCACGAAACGGCCAATACGGCGAAGGAAAAACTGCATCAAGCCCAGCATCAGGGTGAAGAGCAGAAGCTGAAAGCCAAACACGCTGCGGAAGGGAAAAGCGACAGCGTAGGTAGCAAGGTCAGCGAAGACGCACAAAAGGCCTGGAATAAAACCAAAGAAGGCTCGGAGAAAGGCTGGAATGCAACCAAAGAGGGCGCTGAGAAGGGCTGGAATAAAACCAAAGAGGTCAGTAAAGAAGGCTGGGATAAAACCAAACAAGGTGCCGAAGAGTTAAAAAATAAAGTCACTGAATAATCACTGACAATTCTCTACAAACGGGTCGCGAAAGCGGCCTTTTTTGTCTGGAGCGTTTATTTAGCGTCAGGCTAATATTCTTAACGTATCATCACGGATATGCCAGGAATTGTCCTGGATGTTTTACTATTCACTATTCCTCCACATTTATACGTTAAAAAAGAAATATATCAGGAGGTGTACTATGAAAAAAATTCTTTCACTGGCGATTATTTTATCTTGCGCGTTTACTTCTGTCTCCTGGGCTGATGGCCCTGGCGGCAACGACCAGGGTCAGCAGCAGATCTGGCAAAAAAATGCTGGACGTGGCGGCCCGGACGGTAACCGCCAGCAGGGGCCGGGTAACGGCGCGCAGGCCAACAATCATCAAGGGAATAGCGGTAATCGAGGATCGGATCGCGGTGGTCCCGGCGGCAGAGGATCGCACGATAACCGCCATCAGGAACGCCATGAGCAGGATCACTTTGCGTGGAACGGGCATGATTTCCGTAAAGGTCAACCCGCCCCGCAACGTTTCCGCGGCAAGGATTATCGGGTCGATGACTGGAACGATCGCGGACTGCCGCCGCCGCCGAGCGGGCAGCACTGGTCATATATTGACGGCAACTATGTGCTGATTGCCGCCGCGACCGGGATTATTACCTCGATCCTGATCAACGGCGCGCTGAGCCACTAACCCTTTATCGCCCCGGGAGCGTATGCTTTCCGGGCTTCCCATACACGCCGCAATGCTGCCTCTCTTCGGAGGCGGCATTGGGCGTTTGTCCATCCAGCCAGCATCGTGCGGACCGGCCTTGTTAACGGGCGTCTCTGGGGAAGAAGCGCAATACTCGCACTATACCCGCAGTCTGGTAATATTGTCTGAACTGAGCTGTACTAATCCCTTCCATCCGTAATTGTGTCCGGTCTTATAATGGTGGATGCGTATTTCACGAATATGCGCATTAGGACTTTCATCCAGCATTTTCTGTGCAAGCGGCAGAATATCCTCGCCGTAATCTTCGAATAATTCGCCGGTAGCAATCACCCGCTTAATATTATGAATCGGCGCGGTACAGCAAATCGCAAAATAGAGTGCGCGTGCAGTGGTAAGCACGGTGGCGGGTTTATTGTTCTCCGCAACATTAAATGCCGGTTCCAGCCCCCCGGGCCAGGGGAGATGAACAATTTCCGGGTAGAAGCCGTTTTCGCCCAGCCCGGGTTCACCGTGGGTACAGTAACCGTAACCGAGGCTGCCGAATCCGGGCATAAACGCCACGTAGGCGTCGCCGGGTGAGCGTTTAGCCAGCAGATAATTGGTACAGTGTGCAATGTTATAGATGCGGGTCGGGAGGCGGAGATTTTTCTCAAGTAAGGCGGCGAGATTGACATTGCTTTCCTGAAAAAGCGGGCAATAACGCACGATGCCAGTGAAATGTTCGATCCCGCCCTGCAGCGCAACGCTGGCAACGGTGAGCGAAGTTCGGGGCAGTCTGGCCAGTTCGCATAACTGCGCCACGCCAGCGGTAATAAAGCGCATCAGTTGATCTGGGGTCATTTCCTCTGGCAGGGGAAAACTCAGGGTCGCCAGCGGCGGCGGCTGGGTATTGTAATCATTGAGCGTGGCCTGGAAACTGCCTTTACGTAGCATAATGTTGGCACTCCAGGCTTGACCGGTTTTCACTGCCAGTAGCTGCTGCGGGCGGCCAAAAGTCGGATCTTTGATTTCCCGCTCCTCAATGAGCTGTTCATCCAACAGGCGTGCTGTCAGCTTAGTGATATACGCTTTAGTCACGCCCAGCCGTTTGGTTATCTCAGTCCGGGATTTCGCTTCGCTATGCAATATATTGAGGATCTGCTGTTTGTAATCCATGCTGTCTCGCCTTTGCCTGCAGGAATACGTAGGCATTCATCATACCGCCACGTTGCATCGTCGGGCGGCAACGCGAGCCACCCGGCGCCGATCAAAGTCGGTTATTTCACGGAAACAATAATCCGTCGGTAAGCGGTGAGTGATGGTTTACCGTTATCGGTAACCGCCAGAATGATATGTTCCGTGCCGTGGCGCAGCGTTTTGACTTTAACCGTTGGTTTGCCGTTGTCGCTTAATGAGAGGATCGCGGGGGCCTGCAAATAATCTTCCCCGAACCGACCCTGCACATCGTTGAACGCCACCGGTTGAGCGCTGGCGGAACCGGCTTCCGGATAGCGGAACCAGTTATAGCTAAGCTGATTACCGTCAGGATCTTTGCTGCCTGCGGCGTTTAATGTCAGCACCTCTCCCACTTTGGCATCAAGATATACTACCTGCTGTCCCTGTTGGCCGTTCACCACCACCTGAGGATTGTGGTTGGCTGAGGCATAATCTTTGATTCCCCACGCCATGCGAGCGGCGAAATCGTGCTGGAACGCCTCGCGCCAGCGCCAGATGGTGGCCTGATTTGAGGTATAGCGCTTGCCGTCGACGCCAGTGACCGTATCGGCGGCGTTGGGGCTACCGGGATAAAAATCGCCGCCGTTGGTCCAGATGGGACGCGTTTCATGCTGCGGCTGGCGTACGATATAGCGCCCGCCCCAACCGCCCCAGCCCGGGTTCTGCTCGCTATCCAGGCCGTTGCGGATCAGACCGAGAAATGCCGGGGTGTCCCCTTCCATAATAAACAGATATTGTAGATAACCTTTGCCCATTGGTCCGACGTTGCGGATGTTTTGATCCAGCCAATGTTGGGAGACGGTGGTGAAGTCTGCCCCCGGCGCATTGCGATAGTACCGGTCGCCGCTGATACCGGTCCATGTGGCACGGGCATAATCTTCGCCGTTCTGGCTGGAAGGGTCGACGATATAAGTGATTTCCGGATAGTGCTCGCGTACCCAGAACCCGGCATCATCCTGATCGGAGATGGCGTAAACCACCAGGTTGCGCGTCAGCGCCTTAACGACGCTGGCCGGATGTTTTTTCGACAGGTCTTTTAGCGCCTGCGCCAGGGTATTGGCGCCGCCCCACAGATTAATAAACAGCGGGTGGTTAGCATCAGTGCTTTTTTCAATGGCGTTAAGCAGCAGGTCGGACCCGGCGGTATTTTTCCCTTCTCCGGTTGCCGCCATGCCATAGCTGGCCAGGCCTGGGGCGACGACGGCTTTGAGCTGATTGAACGTCGGGAATCCGGCTGCGTGTTTAAGCAGGTTAGGCTGGACTTCGCCGTAATGACGGAGCACCAAATCAATCATATCGGTATGGACTTTTTCCCGCTGCCAGGTGGAGGTTGTTGCTACCACCCCTTCGATATTCATCTCGTTGGCATAGAGCAAAAAACGGGTTAACGACATCTGATCGTCCGGTTCGTTGCCGATATCGGTCAGCACGAAGACCCGCGGCTTTTCCTGATAGGGTAGAGTTTTACTGGCCATCTCGCTGATGGTTGCCTCCGCGTTAACCGCCAGTGGTGCGAACAGCGCTAGCAGACCCGCCATGACGCCCAGGGCAAGGTTGTTGTGGTGTTGTTTCATCTTCCGCTCTCGACATTAAGAGCCTATTCCATTAGGGCTATTTTGCTTGTCATTTTGAACCTGGGCAGTGCTCAGAATCCTCACGTACTACCTGTACGCTCCGGTTCTTCCGCGCTGGCCGTGTTCAAACTGGCTGCGCCAATAACGTCTGGTGGGATAGGCTCTAAGTTAATGATTGATTAAGTGGAGGCAATATAGTTAACACAGGAAACAAAATAAAAAGAAAAAGCGCCATTGTGTGATGGTCATAGCAGTTTTATGTCAATTTATCCGCGATAACCCAATATTAATAAATAAGATAAAACGCCCTCCGGAATAACAAATCCTGCTTGCATTAACGCCCTGGCAGGTTAAGTTATTAAAGCTTAATACCTAATTCTATTCCCGGAGACCGGCATGACCGACTTTGTAATTCCCGAAATCAAGGCCACTGAAGATGAAATGATTGCGATCCGTCATTATTTACATGCCAATCCTGAATTAAGCCTTGAGGAATTTAATACCAGCGAACTGGTTGCCGGGAAACTGACTGAGTGGGGCTATACGGTGAGCCGAGGGCTGGCAAAAACCGGGGTAGTGGGAACGCTGAGCAAGGGCGATTCACCGCGCACTATCGGCCTGCGCGCCGATATGGACGCATTGCCGATTGTCGAAGCCACCGATCTTCCGTGGGCCAGCACCGTTGCCGGAAAGATGCACGCCTGCGGCCATGACGGTCACACCACTATCCTGCTGGCGGCAGCGAAGTATATCGCCTCTCCGGCCTGTCAGTTTAACGGCACGGTGCATTTGATATTCCAGCCCGCAGAAGAAGCGATTGGCGGTGCGGATTTAATGATTAAAGACGGTCTGTTTGAGCGCTTCCCCTGCGAACGGATCTTCGGCCTGCACAATATGCCCGGTCTGCCGGTAGGAAAACTGGGCTTTTACGCCGGCAACTTTATGGCCTCGGCGGATACGGTGAAAATCACCCTTACCGGTTACGGTGGGCATGGCGCCCACCCTGAGCGCACCGTTGACCCGATTGTGACCGGCGCGGCGCTGGTGATGAATCTGCAGAGTATCGTCGCGCGTAATGTGCCACCGGGAGAAACCGCGGTGGTGAGCGTCGGTACTTTCCAGGCGGGTATTGCCTCTAATGTCATCCCGGAGAAGGTGGTAATGGAGCTCAGCGTGCGGGCGATGAAGCCGGCGATCCGCGATTTGTTGATAAAACGCATCAAGGAACTGGCTGATTTTACTGCCAAAAGCTACGGCGCCAGTAGCGACGTCGAGGTTTTTGATTCCTATCCTGTTCTCACTAATAGCCTCGAGGAAACCGCGTTCGCCAAAGCGCTGGCGCTGGAGGTGTTTGGCGAAGAGGGGGTGCTGGAGTCGGTCGCGCCGATGAACGCCAGCGAAGATTTTGCCTTTATGCTGCGGGAGCGCCCCGGCTGCTATTTCCTGCTGGGTAATGGTGAAAAAGGCGGGAAGGGCGGCTGTATGGTGCACAACCCCGGCTATGACTTTAATGATGACATTATTTCCACCGGTGCGACGTTGTTCGCCCGGTTAGTTGAAACACACTGTCGTTGAACTCTGGAGTCCGTAAATAATGAAAAAATCTCTTCTGCTGTGGGTCGCGCTGATGGCCTCAACTTCAGCCCTGGCCGCAGAAAATAAGGAAATTCGTTTTGGCGTCGATCCGACTTTCGCGCCGTTTGAATGGAAAGATCCGCAGGGCAAGCTGATGGGTTTTGATATTGATCTGGGGAATGCGATTTGCCAGCAGCTTCAGGCGAAGTGCGTGTGGGTGGAAAGTAATTTTGATGGCATTATCCCGGCGCTGAAGGCGCGTAAGTTCGATGCGATCCTCTCCGGAATGTATATGACCGAGAAGCGAAAAGAGCAGATAGCCTTTAGCGATAAGCTATATAACGGCCCGGTGTTCCTCGTGGCGCGTAAAAATACCCTCACCGGCAATAGTATTGAGCAACTGCAGGGCAAAACCATTGGCGTAGAGCAGGGATCGGCGCAGGAAACTTACGTCAACCAGCACTGGCGACCGGCGGGAATTAATATCGTCGCTTATCAGGGCGCCGATCGTGTGGTACAGGATCTGGAGTCCGGGCGTATTGATGGCGCGGTGGTTTCCGGAATGATGGCCGACTACAGCTTCCTGCAGCAGCCGCAGGGTAAAGATTTCGCCTTCGTTGGCGGGCCATTGCGCGATGACGCGCTATTCAGCGCGGGGGCGGCGATTGGCCTGCGCAAAGGGGACGACGCGCTGCGCCAGGAGATTAACGGCGCGATTGCCAAAATTCTCGCTGACGGCACTTATAAAAAGTTAGCAGGGAAATATTTTAGCTTTGACGTCTATTCCGGGACATAATGTTGTAATGCAGGTGGCGGGCATGGACAGCCCGCTTCAGGCTTCCTTTTCTCTTACTATTGTTTCTGACCCTTGATCGATTTAGAAGGACACAGAATATAAGCGATTCCCTACATATTTGCGTTGAATGGCGCCGACAAGAGAGTGACACATTCGCCGGGAGCGGAGTGACAGGTTGCCGGCAGGCGCCCCGTCAGGGGCGAGGCTCAGGGATTAGCCGGGTCACCAACGTCGACGCACAGGCAACGTGACATGTGGCGGGCAAATAAGGAGTGAACGGCATGATGACACGTCCCTTAGGTAAAACCGGATTTTCCATCGCTCCGCTGGTGTTTGGCGGCAACGTTTTTGGCTGGACCATTGATGAAAAAACCAGCTTTGCCATTCTTGATGCATTTATAGATCACGGCTTTGACGCCATCGACACGGCGGATGTTTACGCCCGCTGGGCCGACGGTAATCAGGGCGGCGAGTCTGAGACCATTATCGGCCGCTGGTTACAGGCGCGGCCAGGCATGCGTGAGAAGGTGAAGATCTTCACCAAAGTGGGGGCCGATTTAGGCCTTCCTGGTCATAAAGGGCTGAAAAAGGCGTGGATCCAGCAGGCGGTAGAGGATTCATTGCGTCGCCTGAATACCGATTATATCGATCTTTACTTTGCTCATTGGCCAGACCCGGAAACGCCGGTAGCCGAAACCCTGGAAGCGTTCCACGCCTTACAGCAGGCAGGGAAGATTCGTGCGATGGGGGCGTCTAATCTTGATGCGCAACAGCTTTCCGCCGCTCTGGAGGTGTCGCGTAAAAGCGGCCTGCCGGCCTGGCAGGTGCTGCAACCGGAATATAATCTTTATCATCGTTCAGCCTTCGAAGGGGCGCTGGGCGATCTGTGCATCAGCCGTGATATTGGCGTGGTGACGTATTACAGTCTCGCGTCGGGCTTTCTGACCGGAAAATACCGCCAGCAGTCCGATCTGGCGCAAAGCCTGCGTGGCTCAGGTATCGCTAAATATCTCAATCCGCGTGGGTTGCGCATTGTTGATACGCTGGTTGACGTGGCGGAACAACTGGATGCCAAACCGGCGGAAGTGGCATTAGCCTGGCTGATGAGCCGTGAAGGCGTGACGGCGCCTGTCGCCAGCGCCACCAGCATTGCTCAGGTAGAAAGTTTTGCCCACGCTGCGACGTTGAGCCTGAACAGTAAACAACGGACGCAACTGGATATTGCCAGCGCGTAACCCTGTATGCCGGGGCCACCGCGGTTCCGGCGTTTTTTATTCGTATTTTTTATTGGATATTTCCCGATTATTTTCCGCAAATCCCCGTCTTCTGACTGGCTATCCCCGAAAAATAAAATGTTTTCGTCCGGGACAACGCCGGGCTTGCTTATAACAATGTAATGCGTATAGTTCTCATTCTTCTTTTTGTTTGCAGGGTTTCAGGGAACTACCTGCCTCAGTGGCGCGATCACAGGGAAACGGCGAAGGCACAGGATGGGACTCGTTCGCGCAGGACCGAAAAGAGAATCTCGGCCGCGGAGTTACCATCGGATCATTGATTTTGTCCAGGATTGATCTATGAAACACACACTCCCGGCGTTGACGCTGGTTATTTCTGCCATCTTAAGCGGCTGTGCCGCCACCCACACCACTCCCGTTTCTCAACCTGTTGCCGCCAAAAGCGCGGAAACCACCGTACAGCCACTCAGGCGCGAGCTGGCGGACGGGCTGTATGAGATGGCGCTGAGTCCGAAAGGCGATGCGCTATACGTCGCCAGCGCCGATAGCTTTAAAGATGTGCAGGGCGGGGCGGTATATAAGCTGGATCCGACCACGTTGAAAACCACCGGTATGACCCATACCGATCTGAAAAACTTTGCTGTACAGCTTAGCCCGGACGGTAGCACCTTGTTCGTCACCAATTCGCTGGATGGCGGTATCAGCGCCATTGACACCGCGAGTGGCAAAGTAAAAAAACGCCTGCTGTTTAGCGAGCGTAATGAGAAAGATCGCCCCTACGGCGCACGGCAGATCCTGCTGGTTGATAACACCCTTTATGTTGGCGCTGTTGCCGATCCGGCGCTCATCTGGGTGGTCGATGCTAAAAACCTGAAGCTGAAAGCGCGCATCAAAAACGCGGGTAAATGGGTGACCGGCCTGCACTATTCCGCGCAAACCCAACGTCTGTATGCGGCAAACGGCAGCGGAGAGATCCTGGTGATTAACCCGCGTAATAACCGCATCGAACACCGCTGGAAGCCGCTGGGCGATAAACCGGCCTTGCTGCTGAATATCGCTGAAGATAGCGCCACCGGTCGTTTGTTCGTCACCGACAATTCAAAAGCTAAAACCACGCTGGTGCTTGATATCCACAGCGGCAAGGTGATTAAGCAACTGGATGTGGGCGATTCGCTGGCGGTGCTATTCAACCCTGAGCGCAACGAAATTTATATCTCCCGGCGTGAAGCAGGCAAGGTTATCAGCCTTGATGGCACCAGCTATGCGCTGAAAAAGACGTGGGATCTGCCGGTGAATCCCAACAGCTTGCTGATTTCTGCCGATGGTCAGACGCTGTATGTCACCGTTAAACAGGCGTTTAATAAAGATCACTCGACGAAAGGACCGGACAGCGTTGTCCGTATTGATCTGACTGCGAAATAAAAGCCAGCCTGGCGATGGGATAATGCTAATGGGTTTAGCGCCATTCGCCAGGCGGGTCAGTCACGCGCTACGCCCGGCGGCGTAAAGCTTTAAAGGCGACAAACAGAAACAGTATCCATATTGGCAGCAGAATCGCCGATGAACGCATACCGTCAATCGTGCACATCAGCGCCAGAATCAGCCCCAGAAAGGCGATACATAAATAGTTACTGGCCGGAGACAGCAGCGCTTTAAACTTCGGCTCGCGCCCTTCTCGCCGCTGAGCGGCACGGAATTTCAGGTGCGCCAGGCAAATCATAATCCAGTTCAACAGCAGCGTCGCCACCACCAGCGCCATTAACAGACCAAAGGCTTTCTGCGGCAGCAGGTAGTTAAGCAGCACCACCAGCGAGGTAATCACCCCGGAGAGCAGCAGGGAATTTACCGGCACGCCACGCTTGCTGACGCTGGCAAGGAACTTCGGCGCATTACCCTGCACCGACAGGCCGAACAACATGCGGCTATTGGAATAAACGCCGCTGTTATAGACCGATAGCGATGCTACCAGGATCACGAAGTTCAGCGCTGAAGCCACCGCGTTGCTGTCAAGATTATGGAAAATCATCACGAATGGGCTACTGTCGGACTTGATTTCCACCCACGGGTAGAGGGCCAGCAGAACCACCAGAGAGCCGATATAAAACAGCAGGATACGGTACACTACCTGGTTAACCGCTTTGGGAATGCTCTTCTCAGGGTTGTGGGCTTCCGCAGCGGTAATGCCGATAAGCTCCAGACCGCCAAAGGAGAACATGATCACCGCCAGCGACATCATCAGGCCGTGCCAGCCGGTGGCGAAAAAGCCGCCGTACTCCCACAGATTACCGAGCCCCGCCTTCCTGCCGCCGTGGCCGTTGAACAGCATCCACAGACCAAAGCCAATCATGCCGATAATTGCCAGCACTTTAATGAGCGCGAACCAGAATTCCGCTTCACCGTACAGGCGAACATTAACGAGGTTAACGGCGTTGATAATGATGAAGAATGCAGCGGCCCAGATCCATGTCGGAACATCCGGTAGCCAGTACTGCATATAGATACCCGCGGCGGTCAGCTCCGCCATTCCCACCAGCACGAACATGACCCAGTAGTTCCAGCCGGACAGAAAGCCGGCAAACGGCCCCCAGTACTTATACGCAAAATGGGCAAAAGAGCCAGATACCGGCTCTTCGACAACCATTTCGCCCAGTTGACGCATAATCAGAAAGGCGACGATCCCGGCGATGGCATAGCCGAGCAGGACTGCCGGTCCCGCCATTTGAATTGCCGGTCCAATACCGAGAAACAGGCCGGTTCCGATGGCGCCGCCGAGAGCGATAAGCTGGATATGTCGGTTCTGTAAACCACGATGAAGCGCCGGGCCGTTTCCCTCTACGACATCCGACGACGTTAGTGCGTTTTTCACGTCACTCCCCTGTGTGTTTTATGAAGGGCACCTTTTAACATTTATTTCACCCCAAGATAGCCGTCAAGATAGGCGCCAGCCAGTTCGTTACCGAGTAACACGGCATCTTTATTCTCCATCTCGTTTTCCCACTTATCGCTGGCGTTACCGTTGAACGTGTGCTGTATTCTGGTGCCCTGCGCCATTTGTTGCTTAATGCCGTCGGCGATACGGCGGGCGTCGCTTTCGCTTACGCCTGACTTTCTGTCCTGTTGGCCCCTGGCATAGATCCCGGTAAAGTTTGGCAGGTTTAAGCGGTAATTTTCCTGACGGTTAGTGGCGAAATTACCACCGACAAAATCAGAACGGTGCGAGACGAAATAGTACGCGTGGCGTTCCGGTGAGGATTTTGATGAACTGCAGCCGACGAGCGCGGCAAGAGCGCAACTGAGTGCGATAATTGCTATGTTTAATTTCATTGTTGATATCATCCCTAATCATTAATTTTAAAAATGAGCAGAGATGTATTTTGAGCATCCTGCTCGTATTTTTGCATTATGACGTGCTGACCAGATAAAGGGTCGATGCTGAAATGGACTGGCGCGTAATTTCTGCGCCAGTATCTCAGTCTACCTGATTAGCTCTCCCGCAGGGAACGAATATCGTTGCCGGTTGGCGACTGATGAATCCGCAGGCCAAATTCGTCAACCACGGCAAAGACATGGTCGAAGATATCCGCCTGGATGCCTTCATATTCCGCCCACACCACAGTATTCGTGAAGCAGTAAATCTCAAGCGGCAGGCCGTTGGCGTCTGGTGCCAGTTGACGCACCATCAGGGTCATATCTTGTCGAATGCGGGGATGGTTGCGTAAATACTCCTGTAAATAGGCACGGAAGGTGCCGATATTGGTCATTTTGCGCTGGTTCAGTATCGATTGGTCAGCGGCATTTTGCTGGTTCCACAAGCTGATTTCCTGATGACGCGAATCCATATACGGCTTTAACAGTCGGGCCTGAATCAAGCGCTGCTGCTCCTGCTCATCAAGAAAATGAATGCTGGTGGTATCGATATTCAGGCTGCGCTTGATTCGCCGACCGCCGGAGGCGGACATCCCGCTCCAGTTTTTAAACGAATCGGAAACCAGCGACCAGGTCGGAATGGTGGTGATGGTATTATCCCAGTTACGCACCTTTACCGTGGTCAGGCCGATATCAATCACCGCGCCGTCAGCGCCATATTTCGGCATCTCCAGCCAGTCACCGAGTTTTAGCATATCGTTGGCGGAGAGCTGAATACCGGCCACCAGGCCAAGGATCGGGTCTTTGAACACCAGCATCAGGACCGCCGCCATCGCGCCAAGGCCGCTAATCAGGATCGCCGGAGACTGGCCAATTAATAATGAGATAACCAAAATGCCGACAATAATCGCACAGACCAGCTTAATTCCCTGGAATATCCCTTTAAGCGGAAGCTGAGAGGCGGAGGCGAATTTTTGCGATAAGTTAAGCACGACATCCAGCAGCGAAAAGAAGGACATTAACGCGTATATCATCACCCACAGCTGTGCGCAGGTGGTGAGTATTTCTGCGGCCTCGCTACCTTTTTGTAGCCATAATACCGCCTGCACGTTGACGATTATCCCTTGCAGGGTAAAGGCCAGACGGTGAAAAAGTTTGTTCTGCGTAATAATTTGCAGCCACAAATGGCTACTGGCCTGCGCCCGTTTTTCGAACGTGCGCAGCACCACTTTATGCAAAATAAGGTGAACGACAGCCGCCGTCAGAAGAATAATGCCGAAGATAATAATAAGTGAGGTGGTTGGGGTTATTTCGATGCCTAACGCGGCGATTTCCGAGATTAATTCCTGCATAACGTCTCCTTTACATCCAGCGCTTATGATGACCGCTGGATGTCTATTATGCAAATCTCAGGTTACGCAGAGGTGAATTACGACGTTATCGCCGTCGGGCATGCGTTAAGGTGACGGCGGAAGCGCAACGCGATAATCCCCAGCAGCACCATCATCACCATCTCTACCGCTAAAAAATCAATAAAGGCGAGGGGATAACTTCCTCCGCTGCGTCGGGCGAAGCTTAAAAAGAGCGATCCCAGCAGTGCTGGCCCGAGGCCAAATGTTGCCTGTTGCAGAGTACTGAGGATTGCGCTCCCGGCCCCGGCATCATTCGCGCTAATGTCGCGCATGCCAATGCGGTAAAACGTATTCACAATCAGCGCCTGCCCGTAGCCAATAAGCGCTGTCGACGGTATCAGGCACAGCGTCGTGGTGTGGATACCGAAGCGATAAAACGTGACGCTCAATAGCAACAGACCGATAATCTGTACCGCAAGACCTGTCAGTAATATGCGCCCGATGCTGTAGCGGGCGATCAGCCTGGGGGCGTAAAGCGCAGAGAGGAAATAGGCGATGCCGAGAGCGATAAAGCTATTGCCTGACTGCCAGGGGGCCATTCCCAGCCCGGATTGCAGGGTTAGCGCCATGCAGAACATAAACGCCGACCAGGCGCTGAAAAAGAGCAGGGCAATCGCGATACCAAAACGCATACTGCCCGTTTTCAGCAGGCGCGGCGGTAGCAGCGGTTGTTCGCCTCGCTGTTGTTTACGCTGAGCGCTAACGCACATCCAGGCCAGCAGCGGGAATACCGCGATGAGGGAGAGACGCAGGGTTAAAGGCCAGTGCAGCTCTGGCCCCAGCGCCATCGGAAACAGCAGGCAACAGAGGATGAGCGCGAGGCTAAAGGTGCCCTGCCAGTCAACTGGCGAATGCTCGTCACGCCGGGTTTCCGGGATATAGCGGCGGCTAAAGGCCAGCACCAGCAGGCCAATTGGCACATTGATAAAAAAGGCGTTTCGCCAGCCTAAGCCGGCAATATCCGCCGACACCAGCCAGCCGCCGCACATTTGCCCGACGATAAAAGAGATACCGCCGATACCGCCATATAAGCTGATGGCCCTGGCATGCGCGGTACCTTTTAGCGTGACGTGCAGGGTGGCAAGGATTTGCGGCACGATCAGCGCCGCGCTGGCTCCTTGTAACGTTCGGGCGATCAGCAGCGTGGTCATCGATGTGGCCAGCCCGCACAACAGCGAGGCTACGCTAAAAACCGCCACGCCCCACATAAACAGACGGCGACGACCGTAGTTATCGCCAAGTTTACTCCCCATTGCCAGACACACGGCGAAGGCGACGCCGTACAGGGCGACAATCAGTTCCAGCTGCGTGGCGCTGGCTGCCAGCGACTGAGTGATGGAATCCAGGGCGACGTTCGTTATCGATGTATCGATTTGTGGCAACATCAGGCCAGTTAACAGGAGGAATAAACCGGCGTGACCGGGTGAAACAGCAGACGAATTCATCGGAGACTCTCCATTGCGTCATTCAGCGGATGGTCGTAGCATCACCGATAAATTAAACGGGTACCAGTTCCTGTCTATACTGGTATCAGTACTACCATGCTGGAGATGTTATGGCCACAATACCGCAACGTGAATCGGGGGGATTCATCACCGATGACAGTCGTAAACAGCTCGGGGCATTTTTGCGCGCCCGGCGCGAAAGCCTTGACCCGCAGCGCCTGGGGCTGCCTCGCGTCGGGCGGCGGCGCACGCCGGGGCTACGGCGGGAAGAGGTGGCGATGCTGGCGGATGTCGGTGTCACCTGGTATACCTGGCTGGAGCAGGGACGGGAAGTGAATCCGTCGGAGACGGTGCTGGCGGGGGTGGCGAATGCGCTACAGTGCAGTCAACTGGAAACCCGGCATCTGTTTGTGCTGGCCGGGCTGACGCCGCCGGAATCCACAGAGACCACGGTATGCGAAGGTATTAGCCCCGGCGCCAGACGAATGCTGGATAGCCTGATGCCGCAGCCCGCCAGCATTCAGACGCCGGGCTTTGATATTGTCGCCTGGAACGACAGCTTTTGCCGCCTGATGGGCATCGATTTCGCGACGATCCCGGAAGACGATCGCAACTGCATTTATCTGTATCTGACCAATGAAACCTGGCGAAGCCGCATCGAAAATCGCGATGTACTGGCGACATTTGCGTCTTATTTTCGTGCGGCAATGGCGGAGCACCGTGGTGACCCGGCGTGGGAGAATAAGCTGGCGCGTTTTTTCGCCGCGTCGGCGGAGTTTGAGGCGTTGTGGCACCAGCGTTATGAGGTGCGCGGCGTGGAGAATCAGGTTAAAAATTTTAAACATCCGCAGATTGGGCGATTTAGCTTACAGCAGATGTACTGGTATTCCGCCCCGCGTAATGGCTCGCGTCTGCTGGTCTATTTGCCGATGGACCCGGCGGGGGAGCAGGCGCTGGCGTGGCTGAATAAGCAATAATGACAAAGCGGGCTGATGAACGTTACCCGTCGGCAACAGCGTATTATTCCGCGCGCGCTGGGTGCGTGGCAGGCGCTGGCGGTCCCCGATATGCGGAGCGTATCTGGCATGCCGGAGAGCGGATCGGTAACCCGGGCGGGACGCATTCACGCCACAGCCCGGGGGCAGAAGGAGAGGATTAAATCTCGGTGATGGTTGTCGCCTGCGGCAGGCGAGATTTCGGCAGGGCGGCGTTAAAATCTTCAACACTATGGTGGCCGACCGGCACGACGACCACACTGGTGTAGCCCTGTGCTTTCAGGTCAAATTCGGCGTCCAGAATGGCGAAATCGACGCCTTCAATCGGCACGGCGTCCAGGCCCATCGCCGCGACGCCAAGCAGGAAGTTGCCCACGTTCAGATAGACCTGCTTTGCCATCCACTGGTCGTCATCGTGCAGATCTTTGCGGTGCATATCAGCAAAGAACGTACGGCCTTTATGGTTTGCCGCTTTGGCTTCCGCATTGGCGAAGCGGCCATCGGCCTCTTCCTGGTCAACGACGCGATTCAGCCAGGCGTCATCCATCGCGGTTTTGGCACAAAAAACCACCACATGGGACGCGTCGAGAATTTTACGTTCGTTAAACACATAGGTGCCGCTGGCCGCTTTGGCGACGCGCGCTTTGCCTTCATCGGTGCTGGCAACGATAAAGTGCCACGGTTGGGAGTTGGTACTTGATGGGCTGTACTGAAGCAGCGTTTTCAGGTTTTCTGCCTGCCCGGCAGTCAGTTTTTTAGTGGCGTCAAATGCCTTGGTGGAGTAGCGCTTTAAGGCAACTGATATGATATCCATACTCTTCCTCACTATTTACAACCCCTTGCGGGTGCGTCTGGTGAGGGAAGAGTACAGCGATGCCGGGAAAATGATAAGGGGTAAAAATGCGATAACACTTATCGCGCTACGCTGAAAATCAGGCCGGGCGCAATCGTAACTGCTCTTTTTTGCTGAGTTTATTGACCACCAGATGCCACGAATCGCCAATAAGCTCAGCCAGCAGGTCCTCGCTGATATCACTGCCGGGTACCACGGTGATCCAGTGTTTTTTATTCATGTGATAGCCGGGCTTAATGCTGCGGTAAATCTCCTGATACAGCAGCGATTTTTGCGGATCGCATTTCAGGTTGACCAGCGCCCGGCCCCGTACCGTCATGGTCAGCATAAAAATCCGCCCGCCGACCTTAAACACATCGTACTCCGGGCCAAATGGCCAGCAGTGATCGGCAAAGGGAAGCGCCAGCGCGATACGGTGCGCATGGCGGTGGAGCGAGCGGGGATCCATCAGCGATTGTCCTCGGCAAGCGCCTGCCACATCGCCTCAAAACCCAGTTCAACAAAACGTACGGCGCGTTTCGGCTCGTGGCTGGCATATTCAATGGTGGTTTCAGCGAGCGAAAGGAATAACGCGTCGCCGAAGGTACGGTACTCGTCAGACTGGAAAACGGTCTTGATTGAACGCTGGCACAATTCGTTTAGCTCCGGGAACATCTCTCTGACGCGGTTGCGGGTTTCGTCGGTGATCCTTTCGCTGAGCGCCATCCGCCGAATCGCTTTATGCTCCATCGGATTACGCACGCCCCAGTCGATATAGCTGTTCCAGATATTGCGCGTGTTCTCTTTTGGCCGACGTTCGTCAGGATTGAGACCGGCAATCATTGACTTCACCAGGTCGGATTTTATTGTCAGGTACAGCTCATTGAGCAGATCGTCCTTGGTGGCGAAATAACGAAACAGCGTTCCCTCGGCGACGCCCGCGCTACGGGCAATGGCCGAGGTCGACGCCGCGATTCCCGATTGGGCAAAAGCGGCAGTTGCAGCCTCCAGTAACGCTTGTTTTTTATCCTCACTCTTAGGACGAGCCACTACACTTTACCTCACAGGTTATAAAACGACGATCTAAGCCTGTCTGATACAGGCACTGCAACGGTGTCTGTCAAAATTTGAAAATCGTCTTGACGACTTTCAGCTTTCGCCCTAATAATGAGTGCTTACTCACTCATAATCAAGTCCTGCCGCGAAAACCGTCAGAAAAACGGTTTCCAGGGGGCAGGATATAAACCCTGTCATCTTTAGCGTGGTCGCCATCATGTTATTAGCGTCAGCAACAACTTTGCCGTTTGCGCTCAGTGCCGGATTTGGGCAGGCGCCGCATGGCGAGCAGCTCAGCCTGGTGGAACAGTCGCCTCACTATCATGACGGTCAGTTTCATAACGCGCTGCCAACGCCGGGGTTTACCGGGAAAAAGAGTATGCTGGCCGCGTGGTGGGCATTTCTTGTCGCCAGGCGAGAAAACGCCAGGCCCGCCGGTCCGCTGCCGCTGGTGAAAACTGACCTGGCCCGCCTGCCGCCAGGTCAGGACGTTCTGGTCTGGCTGGGACACTCCTCCTGGTATCTGCAACTGGCGGGCCAGCGCATTCTGATTGACCCGGTGTTTAGTCACTATGCTGCACCATTCTCTTTTATTAATAAGGCGTTTCCTGGTGATTACCCGTGGCACGCTGAAGGGATGCCCGATATCGATCTGCTGATTATTTCGCACGATCACTACGACCATCTCGACTACGCCACCATCAAGGCGCTGATGCCGAAAATCAAGCGGGTGGTGACGCCGCTGGGCGTCGGGTCGCACCTGCGCTACTGGGGAATGAATAGCGCGATTATCAGCGAAGCGGACTGGAATCAGTCTTTGCCGGTGAGCGATGAGCTCACGGTGTACGTGTTACCTGCGCGCCACTTTTCCGGCCGCGGCCTGAAACGTAACCAGACCCTGTGGGCCAGCTTTATGCTGGTTACCTCGCAGCAGAAAATTTACTACAGCGGCGATAGCGGCTACGGGCCGCACTTTAACGCTATCGGCGAACAGTTTGGCGAAGTGGACCTCGCCATTATGGAAAATGGTCAGTATGACGAGGACTGGAAGTACATCCATATGACGCCGGAAGAGACGGCGCAAGCCGCTGACGATGTTCATGCACGAGCGGTGCTGCCGGGCCATGCCGGGCGCTTCGTGCTGGCAAAACACACATGGGATGATCCGTATAAAAGGCTGGCGGAGGCCAGTACAGGGCGACCATGGCGGCTGCTGACACCAGTGTTGGGTGAGCCGGTCTGGGTCGCTGATAAAACGCAATCATTTAACGCCTGGTGGCGGTAACGATGAGAGTGGTTCTGGAGGAGAGAGGACATATGACTATTTCCGCTCAGGTTATTGATACGATCGTCGAGTGGATTGATGATAATTTGCATCAGCCGCTACGTATTGACGATATTGCGCGCCATGCCGGTTACTCGAAATGGCATTTGCAACGACTGTTTTTACAGTACAAAGGGGAGAGTCTGGGGCGCTACATTCGCGCGCGTAAACTGCTGCTGGCGGCACGGGATCTGCGCGATACCGATCAGCGAGTCTATGATATTTGCCTGAAATACGGCTTTGACTCGCAGCAAACCTTTACCCGCATCTTCACCCGCACGTTTAATCAGCCGCCGGGTGCCTATCGTAAAGAGAATCACAGTCGTACTCACTGAAAACCCTCCGCCGGCCTTTTTGTCGGCGGATATTTACTCTTAGCGGGCATCTCGGGCGTCGTTTTCCGTCGCCGATAGCGTCTTTGTTACCGCTATTCTTTTTAGCGGGGCGTCTGGCTCGTCGGTGTGCTGCGACGAGTCTGCGTTGAGCGTTAACACCGTGAAATTCATGGCCATGATTCATCTATCGAAATGTTCTTATGACTATTCCTGGCCGGGCCGTCGCCAAAAACGCGAGCTGAGAGGGGATTACTGCGGTGGCGCCTGTTTACAGTGGCAATACCGTTGTAAATGGTTATTATTTGCATTAACGTTATTGGCAAATTCTCACAGGGAGCTATCGGGCAATGAAGACGGCGTGGAGCGGCCTGCTGATTGGCATGAGTGCTTTACCGGCAGCGGCGATAAACTGCGAATCTCCTTCGTTACAGGGGGAACTACAGGGGAAGTTCGACGCCAGCGGCGAAGTCTGTTTTGACCTGCCCAGGCTGGGTGAGAACTACGTCGCGGCGATCATTTCCGGCGTCACCGATGCCCGGTTGCTGGATGAACATAACCGTCGTCTGCGCACACTATTGGCGGGGGGGCCACCGGACGGGGAGCAAACCTTACTGTTTTCTTTGCCGGTGAACCGTGCTTCCTCGCTGGTGCTGCATGGCGAAGAGGGGGCGCGCTGGCGCTTTCAGTGGCAGATGCGCGAAACCATCGCGCTGACGAAAATTCAGATGCAGGACCCGGCCAGCCCGCGCCTGCAGCAACTGATGCGCGAGCTGGCGTCGGGAGGGTCTACGGCACGTTTCTGGCTGGAACGCGCGCAGGAAGGCACGCCGATGGTGGAACCGGTTGATGCGACCCATAAGCGGGTTACTTTCCTGTGGCGCGGAGCGAGCCGGAATGTGTTTATTCTCGGCTCCCCCGCGGGAGAGCACGATGCGCTGTTTCGTCTTGGCGACTCTGATGTCTGGTTTCGTAGTTATGTTGTCCCTGCCGATACCTTAATGCAGTATAAGCTGGCTCCGGATGTGCCGCAGGTGACCGGCAGCGGGCATGAGCAGCGGCGAGCGATTCTGGTCAGCGCTCAGGCGGACCCGCTCAACCCGCATAGCATTAATGCGGCTCACGACCGCTGGAATCGCTACTCGCTGCTGGCGCTTAATCCCGTGCGTTTCTGCACGGCGCAGCGTATGGCACGGCCGTTGCGCCACGGAACCTTAACCCGTCATCAGATGCGCAGCGACTTTTTGCAGAATACGCGCGAAGTGATGATTTACCGTCCGCGTCTGCCCCAGCCTGCACGCTGGACCCTGATGTTGTTCGATGGCAAAACTTACCAGGACGAATATCACTTCGCCAACGTGCTGGACAGCCTGATTGCCAGTCATCAGTTGCCGCCGATTAACGTGGTGTTTATCGATAGCCTCGATCATCCGCGTCGGGCGAAAGAGCTGCCGCCGAATCCCCATTTTGCCGATTTTATGGCTCATGAGCTGCTACCGTGGCTGAATCGGCAGGGGCTCCGCCTGAGTCGGCATAAAACGGTGGTGGCAGGCTCCAGCTATGGCGGCCTGGCCGCATCATGGGTGGCACTGCGTTATCCGCGGCATTTTGGCAATGTGTTGAGTCTGTCAGGCTCGTACTGGTGGGCGCCAACGGGGGAAGAGGCCAGTTGGTTGACGCGACAGTATCAGCAATCGCCACGCTATCCAGTACGCTTCTGGTTACAGGCGGGTAAATTCGAAACCCACGGGCCGGATGGCGGTATTTATGTCAATACGCGCGAATTTGAGCAGGTATTGAAGGATAAAGGCTATGCGGTGAGCTTCCATCCCTCTTCCAGCGGCCACGATTACGCCGCCTGGTGCGAAGCGCTGGTGGACGGCATGCGCGACTTTACCGGCTTAGCGCTCAAGGGAAAACCAGCGGCGCCAGATCCAGCGCAGCACCAGGTATTCAATTACGCCCAGCGCTAAGAACCACAGGCAGAAGATCAGCGTATAAAGTTGGTTGAGATCCATCAGGTGGAACGTCTCAACCAGCTTTTGCGCCAGCGTCAGTCCCGGGGACGGCACCGGTAGCAACAGGCAGGAGAGCAAAGCCAACAGGAGAATGCCGGCGGCACTCAGGAGCGTTTCTAGCGGATGTTTCATTATTTGTTAATCATCGGTTAAATACATATTGTCCGGTAAAAGGGAAATGAATGCAATATTGTTTCATACGAAATTAAATTTCGCCTTAAGATATTATATATGATCCCCTTCGTTAATTTCTTTGTTAATTAATTGAGGCTTATTTGTAATTAAGTTAATTGCGCTGAAATGTAAATTAGCGTCATTATTAAGCCAGCGATTTTACAAAAGTATAGGTGCTATATCCCACTAACGTGGCGATAATAATCGCCAGCAGGATATACAGCGCCAGACGGCGTCCGCGGTAGATTCCAAACATAGTCAACCTCGTTTAATTACTGTTTATTCATATTCTGCAATAGTTATTTCATAGAATTAACTTAGCATAGTTTTTGAATTTTGCGAGAGATTAAATATTGCGTTTGCTCAATTTTTCTCGCGCTTATTTGAATTTTCTCACTGCCCGGAATGACGCCAGGCTTTCCGACTCACGGAATTTTAAGGGAGAGATATTTTGACCAAAATGCTCAATACAAATAATACCACCCCCTCGGGAAATGCTGCGCCACGGCAGGTATATCAGCAGACGATTGATGTGGTGCTGGCGCAGAAACAGAGCCATCCCGGCGGGCTCAGCGCCGCCGAGGCGGCTGAGCGTTTGCGGACTTACGGCCCGAATGCGTTACCGGAGAAAAAGGGCAAGCCCGCCTGGCGGCGTTTTCTCGCCCATTTTAACGATGTTCTGATATATGTTCTGCTGGTCGCCGCGGCGCTCACTGCGGTGATGGGCCATTGGGTTGATACTTTGGTTATTCTTGGCGTCACGGTCATCAACGCCCTGATCGGCCATATCCAGGAGAGCAACGCTGAAAAATCGCTGGAGAGCATCCGCAATATGCTCTCCAGCGATGCGCGCGTACAGCGTAACGGTAAGCATGAAACCCTCCCGACGCGCGACCTGGTTCCTGGCGATATCGTGATTCTGCGCGCCGGCGACCGCGTGCCGGCCGATATGCGCCTGATTGAAACCCATAATCTGCGGGTTGAAGAAGCGATTTTGACCGGAGAATCGACGGTAGTGGATAAAACCACCGACGTGCTGGACGGGGAACTGCCGCTGGGCGACCGCACCAATATGCTCTTTTCCGGCACCACCATCAGCGCCGGTAGCGGCGTTGGCGTGGTGACCGCCACCGGCCAGGAGACAGAACTTGGCCACATCAACCAGATGATGGCGGGCATTGAGAAGCATCGCACACCGCTGTTGGTGCAAATGGATAAACTCGGCAAGGCGATTTTCGTCATCATCCTGGCGATGATGGCGGCGCTGTTTGTCTTCAGCCTTGCGCTGCGCGATATTCCTCTCGGCGAGCTGCTGCTCTCTCTGATTAGCCTGGCGGTTGCCGCCGTGCCGGAAGGCTTACCGGCGATTATCTCAATTATTCTCTCTCTTGGCGTCCAGGCGATGGCGCGGCAGCGGGCGATTATCCGCAAACTGCCGACGGTAGAAACCCTGGGCGCAATGACCGTGGTATGTTCGGATAAAACCGGCACCCTGACGATGAACGAGATGACCGTTAAAGCGGTTATCACCGCCGACTGTTGCTATCGCGTTGAAGGCGACAGCTACGAGCCGAAAGGCGGTATCTATCTGGAGGGCAGCGATGCGCCGGTGCAGATTAAAGCGGGCAGCGTGCTGGAAACGTACCTGCGCACTATCGACCTGTGTAACGACAGCCATATTATCCAGGATGAGCGCGGTCTGTGGGGCATTACCGGCGGGCCAACCGAAGGGGCGCTGAAAGTGCTGGCGGCAAAAGCGCAACTGGAACCGGTTGACGCCCAACTGGTAGCGAAAATCCCCTTTGATTCGCAGTATAAATATATGGCGACCCGGCAGAAAATCGGCAATGAGGAGCGGGTGCTGATTACCGGCGCGCCGGACGTGATTTTCTCCCTGTGTCGTCAGCAGATGAGCAAACAGGGGCCGGTGGCGTTCGACGCTCACTACTGGGAAGAGGAGATGGCGCGCTTTGCCCGTCAGGGGCTGCGCATGGTCGCCGCCGCATACAAACCAGCCAACGTCGGCAGCACCACGCTGACCCATGACGATCTGCGCGAAGGCCTGGTGTTCCTCGGCATCGCCGGGATGATGGATCCGCCGCGTCCGGAAGCCATTGACGCGATTCACGCCTGTCAGAATGCGGGGATCCGCGTGAAGATGATTACCGGCGACCATCCCCAGACGGCCATGAGCATTGGCGGGATGTTGGGGATCGCCAACAGTCGCCAGGCGATGACCGGCTACCAGCTGGAGCACATGGATGATGCCGAACTGGCGAAAGCCGCCGTTGAGTACGATATTTTTGCCCGTACCAGCCCGGAGCATAAGCTGCGCCTGGTGAAAGCCCTGCAGGATAACGGTGAAGTGGTTGGTATGACTGGCGACGGCGTTAACGATGCACCGGCGTTGCGTCAGGCCGACGTCGGTATCGCCATGGGGATCAAAGGGACTGAGGTGACCAAAGAAGCGGCCGACATGGTGCTCACCGATGATAACTTTGCCACTATCGCCAGTTCGGTGAAAGAGGGGCGTCGGGTCTACGACAACCTGAAGAAGACCATTCTGTTCATTATGCCGACCAACCTCGCGCAGGGGCTGCTGATTATCATCGCCCTGCTGGCGGGGAACATTATTCCGCTGACGCCGGTACTGATTTTGTGGATGAACATGGCGACCTCCGCCACGCTCTCCTTCGGCCTCGCATTTGAAGCCGCCGAGCGTAATGTGATGCACCGTCCGCCGCGTAAAACCGGTCAGCATGTGATGGATGCTTTCGCTATCTGGCGCGTTGCTTTTGTCGGCACGATGATCGCCGTCGCCGCCTTTATTCTTGAAGCCTGGCTGGCACCGCGGGGCCACAGCCCGGAGTTTATCCGCACCGTGCTGTTGCAGATGCTGGTCACCGCGCAGTGGGTCTACATGATCAACTGCCGTAGCAGCGACAGCTTCTCGCTGAACATGGGGCTGCTGCGTAACAAAGGGATCTGGCTGGTGAGCGGCGTGCTGCTGCTGATGCAACTGGTCATCATCTACGTGCCGGTAATGCAGGCGATGTTTGGCACCGAAGGGCTGCCGCTGCGCTACTGGTTTATCACCCTGGCGAGCGGTATGGCGATGTTCCTGGTGGTGGAAGTGGAGAAACGCCTGACCCGTTGTTTTCGCAAAGCCGCCTAGTTCGTCCGCTCCGCCCGGCCTCCCTTCTCCCAGGGGAGGAAGGCCGGGCCATCGTAAGGAATTTCCCATGAACAAGATGATCCGCTCCGCCTTACTGGCCTGCGGCCTGGCGGGTTTTGCGCTAACGGTCGCAGCCGCTCCGGCGATTCCGGTCCGTATCGCCACCGTTGAACACGCGCCGCATGTCAATGAGCGGCAAATTTCCGGCCGCGTTGAGGCCATTCATGCCGTTGCTGTTCGCGCCCGCACCGAAGGGACAATCGTGCTGCGCCATTTTCAGGACGGGCAGTATGTAAAAAAAGGCGATGTACTGTTTACGCTTGATGATGCGCAACCAAAAGCCGAACTGGCGCTGGCGCAGGCGGAACTGAAAAGCGCGCAGGCGTCATTACGCCAGGCCCAACAGCTACTGAACCGTTATCAGCAATTAAAAAATAACCATTCGATTAGCCGCAACGATGTTGATACCGTGCGAATGCAACGCGATGTCGCCGCGGCTGCCGTGGACCAGGCACAGGCGCGGATTACCGCCCGGAAGATTACCCTCGGCTATACCCGCATAACGTCCCCGGTTACCGGCCGTGTCGGCCATAGCCAGTTTCATGTCGGTAGCCTGGTCAATCCCGCCAGCGGCGTGCTGGTCGATGTTGTGCAGCTTGACCCGATTCGCATTGCGTTCTCACTCGATGAGACGGCATTTTTTGCTAAAGCGGGACAATATCCCGATATTAGCGCGCTGAAACAGGCGTGGCTGGCGCAGGTTGATATTGATGGGCAACGTGAAGATGGCGTACTGACGTCCGTCGATAACCGTATTGATAGCCGTACCGCCAGCGTGGCGCTGCGCGCCGAATTTGCTAACCCGCAACACCGTCTGCTGCCCGGCGGCAACGTGATGATTTTCTTCCGGCCGCTGGCGGGTCAGGAAAAACCGATGATCCCTGTTTCTGCGGTACAGCAGGACGCGCAGGGCTTTTACTGCTGGATACTGACGGCAAACAATACCGTAACGATGCGGCGTATTATTCCTGGCGGCCAGCAGGGGCCGCGACTGGCAGTGACGGAAGGACTTCATGCGGGCGAACGTGTGGTGACGGAAGGCGCTCAACGCCTGCGTGACGGCGCCGCTGTGCAGTGGCTGAATGAATGAGGAAGAAAGGATGCTGACGTTTTTTATCCGTCGTCCGCGCTTTGCCATGGTGATTGCGTTGTTGATCACTTTTATCGGCGCGGTGTCGCTGAAGCTGATCCCGGTCGAACAATATCCGCAGATTACTCCGCCGGTTATTAATGTGAGCGCCAGTTGGCCGGGGGCCAGCGCGGCGGATGTGGCTGAGGCCATTGCCGCACCGCTGGAGACCCAACTCAATGGTGTTGACCATATGCTGTATATGGAATCCACCAGTTCTGATGAGGGAGCCTACAGCCTGAGCCTGACCTTTGCCGCCGGTACCCATGCCGATTTAGCCGCGGTTGATGTACAGAACCGGGTTTCGCAGGCGGTGGCGCAGCTTCCTGCGGAAGTGCAGCAGAACGGCGTGCAGGTGCGCAAACGGGCGACGAACCTGCTGATGGGCGTGAGTCTTTACTCGCCGCTCGGTACGCTATCGCCGTTGTTCGTCAGCAACTACGCCAGTACCCAGGTGCGCGAGGCGCTGGCGCGTCTGCCGGGCGTTGGTGACGTACAGATGTTTGGCGCCCGCGATTACAGTATGCGCATCTGGCTGCGGCCCGACCGTATGAATGCGCTTAATATTACCTCCGATGATATTTCCCGGTCGCTGTACGAACAAAACGTGCAGGGCGCGGCGGGGCAGGTGGGGACGCCGCCGGTATTTAACGGTCAGCAGCAGACCCTGACCATCAACGGTATTGGTCGATTGAGCGATGCCGCCAGTTTCGGACGGATTATTATTCGAAGCGGCGAGCGTGGGCAACTGGTGCGTCTGTCTGACGTGGCAACCATTGAGCTGGGCGCGCGCAGCTACCGTTCCGGCGCGCAGCTTAATGGCAAAGACTCCGCGTATCTTGGTATCTATCCGACGCCGACCGCCAACGCGCTGCAGGTCGCCAGCGCGGTGCGCGCCGAGTTGACCCGGCTGCACACGCGATTTCCGGCCGATCTCACCTGGGAAGTGAAGTTTGATACCACCCGCTTTGTGACGGCGACGATCAAAGAGATCGGCGTTTCGCTGATGCTAACCCTACTGGCGGTGGTGGTGGTGGTGTCGCTGTTTCTGCAAAGCTGGCGGGCGACGCTGATTGTTGCTCTCGCGATCCCGGTTTCGCTTATCGGTACTTTCGCCGTACTCTATTCGCTGGGCTATAGCGCCAATACCCTGAGCCTGTTCGCCATTATTCTTGCGCTGACCATGGTCGTGGATGACGCTATCGTGGTGGTGGAAAATGTTGAAAGCAAAATGGCGGAGGGGCTGGAGCGCGGGGAGGCCACCGCGCAAGCCCTGCGGCAAATTGCCGGACCGGTGATTGCCACGACCCTCGTGCTGCTGGCGGTATTTGTTCCGGTAGCCATGCTGTCCGGGATTGTCGGCGAACTGTATCGCCAGTTTGCCGTCACGTTGTCGACGGCGGTGACCCTGTCGAGCGTTGTGGCGTTGACCTTAACGCCTGCACTGTGCGCGCTGCTGTTGCGCCCGCGGCCAGCGCAGCCAGTCGCCATCTGGCGCGGTTTTAACCGCGGGCTGGAGCGCGTGCGAGACGGCTATGGCCGCCTGGTTGGCGGAATGAATCGCCATCCCTGGCTGGCGCTGGCCGCAACAGTTATGGCCGCCGGGCTGGTGGCGCTGAGCTTCACCAGCATGCCGAAGGGGTTTCTGCCGCAGGAAGATCAGGGCTATTTCTTCGCCAGCGTGCAGTTGCCTGAAGCCGCCTCGCTGGCGCGTACCGAAGCGGTGATGGCCCAGGCGCGGGAGTTGCTGTTGATGAATCCGGCGGTGGCGGATGTGATTCAGGTGTCCGGTTTTAATATTCTTAACGGCACCAGCGCCTCGAACGGCGGCTTTATTTCGGTGATGCTGAAAGACTGGCATCAGCGACCGCCGCTGGAGGCGGTGATGGAAAAACTACAAGGGCAGTTGATGGGGCTGCCGGAAGCGACGATTATGACCTTTGCGCCGCCGACGCTGCCGGGGCTGGGCAATGCTTCGGGGTTTAATTTACGTATTCTGGCGCAGGCCGGGCAATCTTCGGCGGCGCTGGAGCAGGTGACGCATCAGGTGCTGCGGATGGCCAATCAGCACCCGCAATTGAGCCGGGTCTTTACGACCTGGAGCAGCAATGTGCCACAACTGACGCTCAACGTTGACCGCGATCAGGCGGCGCGGCTGAATGTACCGACTTCAAGGATTTTCAGTAACTTGCAAACCGCGTTTGGCGGCACCCGCGCCGGGGATTTCAGCATAAATAACCGCGTTTACCCTGTCGTTATCCAAAATGAGATGCAGTGGCGTCAGCGGGCGGAGCAGATTAGCGAACTGTATGTGCGTAGCGACAACGGCGAGCGAGTCCGTTTGAGCAACCTGGTGACCATTACGCCGACGATCGGCGCGCCATTTATTCAGCAATATAATCAGTTCCCGTCGGTATCGGTGAGTGGTTCAGCCGCCGAAGGCGTTAGCAGTCGCACGGCGATGGCGGTGATGGAGCAGATTTTACAATCGCATTTACCGCAGGGGTATGACTATGCCTGGAGCGGAATTTCGTGGCAGGAGCAGCAGACCGGCAATCAGGCGATGTGGATCGTGCTGGCGGCGGTGGTGATGGCGTGGTTGTTCCTTGTCGCCCAGTACGAAAGCTGGACGCTCCCGGCGAGCGTGATGCTGTCGGTGCTGTTTGCCATTGGCGGAGCATTGCTGTGGCTATGGTGGGCCGGTTATGCCAACGATGTCTATGTGCAGATTGGTCTGGTATTGCTGATTGCGCTGGCGGCAAAAAACGCGATTTTGATTGTTGAGTTTGCGCGGGCGAAGCGCGAAGAGGGGATGTCGATAGTCGATGCGGCTCGTGAAGGCGCGACTCACCGTTTTCGTGCGGTGATGATGACGGCGGTCTCCTTCATTATTGGGATTGCGCCGATGATGCTTGCGACCGGCGCCGGGGCGCAGAGTCGACGGATTATTGGCGCCACCGTATTCAGCGGCATGCTGGTCGCTACGGCGATCGGGATTCTGTTTATTCCGTCGCTGTACGTGTTGTTCCAGCGTCTGCGTGAGTGGGGGCATCGCCGGATGTAGGTGCACTGCGGTTTTGTTCCCCAGCTCGCGCTAGGCTACAAAACCGCAGACGATGTTATGCCGACTACCTGCTCTCCACCGCGATTATGGTAACGAACGGATGGTACTGCCACGGCACGCTGCCGCCTTTCTGATACATCCTGGAAAGGGTGCCATCGAGATAGAGCATCTGGCGTATATTGAGCGTTGACTGTGCGTAGCAGGCGAAATCATAGAAGTTGGTTTCGTGCGTGCTGAGCATAAACACGACTTTGCCATCGCTGGTAATACCCACTCCGTTACGCAGTTTGCGCGAGCTGGCGGATGGCTTCAGCCGCCAGTTTATCTTACCGTTTTCAATCAGCATCGGTCCGGATTGTACCGCGTACTCTATGGCTGGAGACGGTTTAAATTTATTGAGGCTGACAATCTCCACGTTTTGTCCTGCCACGTAAAATACCCCGCCAGGACGAATAAAAAAGTTGCCGCTGCCGGAGGCGCGGTTAAGTGGAGCCAACTGTCGTCCTTTTTCGATATACAGTCCCAGCGGCGTGTCGTTTTTTGCGTAAATGCCGCCGTTCATCGCCATCTGCACGCGCCCACGTTGGTTGATGTCCGCCAGCAGCGAGCGTAGCGATCCCCAGGCCTTGCCGTAATGCGGGTCAGTTAAGGGCTGTCAGTTGTGTTTATGGCTGGCTGAGCGGTTCCGTTAATCGGTGGTTTAAACGAAAATCTGATTCGGTTGATTCACTAACTGAGCTGATACGGGCTGAAATATAAAGGATATAACTTTTTTATGATTTTCAGCCTCTGAAAAGCCACTGACGAATAACGGACTCACCGCATGGGGGTTGGGCGCATCAAGGAAACCTGGCGAGAACGCAGGCGCGCATCCAGGACTGGCCGCCAGGACGGCGGCCAGAGGGCGGGTCGAGACAGGGACAAAATTGCCGGGAGCAATTTTGAACAGCGCTTGCGCTGGCCCTGGAAGGGCGAGTCCCAGGGATGGGACGAGTAGCGTCGAGTCCCGCCCGGTCCGCCAGATGAAGCCGGAGTGGAGCGGACCGCGCAGCGGCAGGTTTTCAGCGCAATGCCGGGGGTGCAGGGGGACAGGCGAAACGTCCCCCTGCCCGTTCACACGCTGTGGATATAACGAATATCCGCGAATTTATAGTGAACGGAACAGGCCACTAAGCCAAACCAGGTGAAAACGAAAAATGTCATTTTCGCCAGAACCACCGATAATGCGTTTGCCACAGGCAAATAAAACAAAAGACAACACCGATAATTTGCTTAAGTGAACGGCATTGAGGCCTTGCCGTCCTTTTTTTCCAGTACATAACGATACGCTCCCGCTGCGGATTTACCGTATAGCTTTGCAGCGTCAACGATGGATCGGTGAGGGAGCATTTTCCGCTGGCAAACGCGGGCAGAGATAAAAGCAACAGCGGCAGGAGGGAGCAAAAGCGCACGACGTCAGGATTCCAGGCAAACCACGAGAGCCTGCAGTATACCGTTTATCGCCGCTAGGTCGCCCAGATCTCACACTGCTTTTGTACCAGACCGATTAATGAACCGCCGTTGGCGACAAACTCTCGCATTTGCTGTGGTTCACTGTGAGACTGCTTCGCCTGGCGCGCAATCGCTTCCAGCGCATTGCTGGCATTCAGTTGACGGGCGCTGAGCGCCAGTTTTTCCGTCAGTTGTAAAATCTCTTCGCGAAATGTTCGCTGCTCGCCGCTGTGAACATGGGTATTGATACCGTCCAGGCCATAGCGGCAGGCCTGATAACGATTGAACGGATAGAGTAAATAGTCATCGGGTTGATGTTTAAACGGACGTTCCGTCAGCAGCCAGCAGGCAATAATCTGAATAAACCCGGCAATATTCACCGCCTGATTTATCGTCAACGGCGTATCCATCACCCGGACTTCGACGGTACCAAACTGCGGGCTGGGGCGAATATCCCAGTGCAGGTCCTTCATGCTGTCGATCATGCCGCTATAGCTCAGACGGCGGAACAGCCCGCGAAAAGCCTGCCAGTTATTCACCCACGGCATCGGGCCGTTATCAGGATAAGCGGCAAAAAGGTTTAACCGCGAGCAGGCAAAACCGCTATCGGCACCGTCAAGCCAGGGAGAGGCCGCGCTTAACGCGATAAAATGCGGGACAAAGCGCGACAGACCATGCAGAAGATAAATCGCATCATCCCCGTTTTGACAACCGACATGCACGTGCTGGCCAAATATTGTCGCCTGTTGCGCCAGATAGCCAAAGTGCTCGACGGTTTGCTGGTAACGTGGGTTGTCGCTAATTTGCTGGCGTTGCCAGGTTTGAAACGGATGCGTTCCACCGCCGCATATTTGCAGATGATGGCGGGCGGCGGCGCGCAGAACCGCCTGTTGAATCGCGCTCAGTTGTACCGTGGCCTGATGGATATCGCGGCATATCCCCGTGGCTATCTCCAGCATGCTTTCGGTAATGTCATGCTTGGCTTCGCCCGCTTTCAGCGTGTTTTGCACATCATTAATCAGCGCGGAGGCGTTCTGGCTCAGATCGTAGCCCGGCGGGGTGACGACCTGCAGCTCCAGTTCAATACCGAGGGTAAAAGGCTCGGAACGGCGAAAATCGGGTAAAGGCATAGCGACTCCCTCTTTGGCACAGTCCCTGAAGTATAGAAGGTATGAATTGATTACTGATAAGTTGCATGCAGGGTGACGTTGATTTATAAAATGACGCCGGACGATCATTTTTTTACCGTTGGAAATAGGTTAGTGCAATTGTGCAACAACATTCCCGCTGGTGGTGCAAGAAGATAGGTTTAATTTATTTTTCCATTTAAATCATGATGATAAAATAAGTTTATCTTATTTTATCGGCCGTTTTATCTCTATTTCCCACAAATCCAGAACTGGTATGCATCTTGCCTGTTAAATAGTGACTTATATTTAACAGGGACAATGTGATGCTGAATTAAACTGCACCACAGTATGCTGCGGGACAAATTGGCAATATGCTCTCGCATATGCCGATCCTGACTGGCGCAGGAAAAATTGCCGATTACTCCGTGGCGTTCACCGCTTCGTAACTGGATACCTTACTTTATGCCTGAAGCCAGGAGAAAACCACTATGCAGGATGATCTACGCGCCTTTATGCCGTATCCGGCTCACCCGGTGGTGCATGCGTTAAACGGCCCGCTGAGCGGCATGACCTTTGCGGTAAAAGATTTGTTCGATGTGGCGGGCTACCCGACCGGCGGTGGCAATCCGCATCTGCTGGCGCTGTCCGGGATAAAAAATCGCACCGCGCCGGTAGTGCAAACGTTATTAGATAACGGCGCGCGCTTTATTGGCAAAACCCATACCAGCGAGCTGGCGTACTCAATGAGCGGGCACAACGTACATTATGGCACGCCGCGCAACGGCGCTGCGCCGAATCATATTCCCGGCGGCTCGTCGTCCGGTTCGGCGTCGGCGGTATCGAACGAGGTGTGTGATTTCGCTCTTGGTACCGATACTGGTGGCTCGGTACGCACTCCCGCCAGCTACTGCGGATTGTTCGGCCTGCGCCCGACCCACGGTCGCCTTTCCCTTGAGGGGTGCCAGCCGCTGTGCGCCAGCATGGATACCTGCGGCTTCTTTGCGCGCTCACCGGAGGTCTTTTCTGCCGTTGCCGCGTGTTTATTCAATGATGCGCGGCCGGATATCGCAAAGGTGCGGCTGGCCAGCCACGATGGGCTGTTTTCCTGCCTGCCGCTGCGCAGTCAGCAGGCTCTGTTACCGGTCCGTCAACGGCTTGGGCGCGTTTTCGGCGCAATAACGCCGCTGAGTGCGCCGCTGCCGGATGGCGATGATATCTATCTCGCCTTCCGCCAGATTCAGGGTTACGAAGCGTGGCAGGCGCAGGGGGAAACCATTGAGCACTACGATCTGCAGTTGGGGCCGGATGTACGCGAGCGATTTTTTTGGGGCAAAGGGGTCACTCGCGCGCAGTTTGAAGCCGCCTGTCAGCAGCGCGAGCGTTTCACTGCCTGGTGGGACGTGCAACTGGGAGAGGCGGTACTGGTGATGCCGACCGTTCCCGACGGCGCGCCGCTGCTGACGGCGCAGGCGGAAGAGATTGAGGCCGTGCGCCGTCTTTCTCACGATTTGCTGTTAATTTCCGTGATGACCCGCCGTCCGCAAGTCACGCTGCCGGTCGCCCGGACGGGGGGACTGCCGCTGGGGATTTCATTTTTAGGGCCACGGGGCAGCGATCGTCTGCTGGTTGAGCTGGCCGCTGCGTTTATGCAGGGAGAGCGAAATGAGCCGTGATCGCCTTATTACTCCGCAGGTGACCCCATAGAGAGAAAACGATTAACTCGGCTGCGGCGGGCGTCTCTGATACCGCGAGGCCCCAGGCCCCGATAGCCCTGCCTGGCCGGGAGATGACAAGCGGAGCCCACAAGGGAGGCGCATAGGATTCCGCTGATAACATTGTGTTTGCACCCGACTCTTAACCCATCTGCGCCAGCTGGCCGCGCAGCACCTCCACGCCTTGTTCAATGGCGTCAGGGTTAATGGCATGAAAGCCCATCCGGAAGAAGTTATCCGGCGGCGCATCGCTGAGAAAATGCCGTGCGCCGGGCTCGATCAGTACCCCGGCATGGGCGGCGCGCCAGGTGAGTTGCTGGGTGTTGATTTGCGCCGGCGTGGCCAGCCAGAAGGCGTTGGCATGTTCGCTACCGGGAATGATCCGGCACTCAGGGAGATGGTGCTGCAGAGCGTTATTGAGGCGATCCCAGCGCTGGGCAGAGTCGTAATGGTAGCGCCGCAGATGCGTTTCATAGTGGCCCTGGGCAAGGAAATGGGCCATTTGATACTGAATATTGGTTGGCGGGTGGCGGTACGCCAGTCGCCGCAGCGCCCGAGCCTCATCGATCAGGTCCGGATCGGCAACCATAAAGCCCAACCGCAGACCCGGCGATAGCGCTTTTGACAGGCTGCTGACGTAGACCACTCTGCCGCTGCGATCGCTGGCTTTGAGGGCCGGAAGCGGATTAAGCATAAAGTTACTTTCTGAGTCGTAATCGTCCTCAATAATGACCGCATCATGGCGAACGGCATGTTCCAGCAACTGATTGCGTCGCGCCTTGCTCATCGCTACCCCGGTGGGAACCTGGTGGCCGGGCGTCACATAGTAATAATCGCAGGGCGTGTCATTAAGGACGATCCCCTGTTCATCCACCGGATGCGGCACAATATCGGTATCGGCGAGCAGGAAGGTATTAATCGCTTCGCGAAAACAGGGATTTTCCACACCGACCCGTGTCGTCGATGACATCAGCAGGCGGGTCAGCAGATAGAGCGCGTTTTGCGAACCGAGGGTAATCAGAATCTCATCCGGTGCGGCGACGATGCCGCGCTTGGGCAGCACCCGGGTGCGGATTTGCTCAATCAGCATCGGGACATCCTGATCGATATGGTCCACTACCCACGCCGGATCGCGCACGCCGCCGTGCAGCCAGTTCGCCGCCGAGCGCCAGGTCGCCAGCGGAAACTGACGGGTATCCGGTTGGCCGTAGATAAACGGATAACGGTAGTTCATCCAGCCAGCCGGTTTAAGAATCGACTCCTGCTGGCTGGGCGTGATTTGCAGCCGGGCGCCCCAGCATGGTGCAGAACATTCGCGCTGCGGTGCAGCCTCCACGGTGGCGGAAGGCGGATGCTGATAATGCGGATGCAGATAATAGCCGCTACGCGGGCGGCTGATCAGGTATCCCTCGTTCACCAGGCTTTCAAAAACCAGGGCGGTGGTGTTGCGCGATACCCGCAACTGGTTGGCCAACTGACGGCAGGAGGGGAGCGGCATATCGGCGGAAAAAATACCGCCCAGAATGGCGTTAATCAGCGTCTCGCGCACCTGCTCCTGCAAACCGCGGCGCGGGTCGAAATCAACATGTAACAGGTGGCGGATCATATTTAGCTCCTTACGCAAACGCACGATGTATAAACCGGAGCAAATTCCATACCACCCTGAGAATGACTGACACATCCACGCAACGGATCTGGCTCTATCCGGAAATTTAAAACGCTCCCTACAGTAAGAACCAGTCCCATCTGGCTATTTTATTTGCCATTTTGGCCCCGGACAGTGCCCGTATCCTCATGTACTGCATGTACATTCTGGGTGTATTACGCCGTCCGTGTCCAAACCGGCTGTAGCGATGGGCGGGTTTTGACAACGCATCCATCAGTCGCGGACCGGAGTTTCCGTCGGCACATATTTTGCAAACCTTTTCATGTTCTGGAATGAACACGTCTGGCGAATTAATTAGGGGTGGATTGATGAAAAAATCATTAGGTTCAATTTGTCTGGGCGCCATTATGGCGATGGCCTTTTCTTATCATGCGGTAGCCGCAGATCTCCCGGAAATCGAAAAATCCGGCACCCTGAAAGTCGCGACCGAAGATGATTACGCGCCTTTTAACTTTATGAAGAATGGTCAGGCAGATGGCTTTAACAAAGATATGCTCGATGAATTACGCAAATACGCGAAATTCCATGTCGACCAGAGCATTCTGCCGTGGACCGGATTATTAGCGGCGGTCTCTACGGGCCAGTACGATATGGCTTTAACCGGGGCGGTAATTACCGATGATCGCCTGAAAGTCTTTAATTTTACGCCGCCGTGGGCATCCGCCCAGCACTATTTTGTTAAACGCGCCGGCGATAATTCACTGAATACGATTGCCGAACTCAGCGGTAAAAAAGTGGGCGTTCAGGCGGGCAGCGCGCTGTTGGCTCGTCTGCCGGAACTGAAAGCGATGCTGGAGAAAACCGGTGGCAAGCTGGGACCGGTGGTGGAGTATCCCTCCTACCCTGAAGCCTATGCCGACCTCGCCAATAAACGCCTGGATTACGTGATTAACGTGGTTATCTCAGTCAACGATCTGGTGAAGAGCAAGCCGAAGGTGTTCGCCAAAGGTCTGGCGGTGTCCGGGCCGGGCTATATGGCATGGCCAATCCCCAAAAGCTCGCCGCAGCTGCTGGCTTATATGACCAAATTTATGAACCACATGAAGGAGACCGGCAAGCTCGCGGAACTACAGAAAAAGTGGTTTGGCGAAACCTATGACGATCTGCCGACGGAGCCGATCACCAGTCCGGAACAGTTCCATAAATTAGCGGGTCTGTAATGTGTTTCGCGGCGGGTAACCGCCGCCTGTTAAGCAGAAGGAGGGTTTCATGGATGCAATTTCCTGGCAGTTACTGATTGAAGGCGCATGGACGACCCTCTGGATTTCGGTCATCGCTATCGCTTTTGGGGTGGCGATCGGCCTGCTGATCGCACTGGTACGGATGTTACGCATACCGGTTATCGACCAACTGCTGGTGGTTTATATCAGCCTTGCCCGCGCCACGCCGCTAGTGACGCTGGTGCTGTTTTTGTTTCTCTCTTTGCCGACGATGGGAATTCATCTCGATAAAAACATCGCGGCGATTGTGGCGCTGACGCTGAATACTTCCGCGTTTAATGCGGAAATCTGGCGCAACGCCTTTCGCACCTTTCCCCGCGAACAGCGAGAAGCGGCGGAATCGGTGGGGATGCGTCGTTGGGCCTATTTCCGCTATATCATGTTGCCGCAAATGTGGATTGAAAGCCTGCCTGCACTGGTTAACGAAATGTCATTCCTGATTAAAGGCAGTCCGGCGATTGCGGTGATTGGCGTCGTGGATCTGACCCGTGTGACCAACCGAATTTCCTCGGTCACCTATGAACCGCTTTCGCCGATTCTGGCGGCAGGGCTGCTGTATGTGGTGATTATTGGCCTGCTGCTAAAACTGCAGGGGATGGCGGAACGTAAAGCGAAACGCCTGGCGCGATAAAAACAGGAGGAGCTATGAATCAGTGGGCCGTTATCTGGTCGGTGCGCGACAGCTTTATTGCCGGTTTATTCGCCACCCTTGAATTATTTATTATTGCAGCGATTAGCGGATTAATTATCGGCATTGTGCTGTGTTATTTCACCGAATATCAAAAGAAAACCCTTAACAGGATCATTATTGGTTTTGTCAGTTTAATGCGGGCGATTCCATTTTTGATTCTGGCCTATTTGCTCTATTACGGTCTGCCGGAAGTCGGTATCAGTATGGAGCCCTGGACCGCCGGATTACTGGCTTTAATTATCTACCATGGCGCCTATTTTTTCGAAATATTACGCAGCCAGCGGCGGGTATTTTCCGGCGGCTACATTGAAGCGGCGGTCGCGCAGGGTTTTTCGCGATATAAAATATTCCGTCGCATTATTCTGCCTAATATTCTGTCTTCCGCGTTACCGCTAATGGGGAATCAACTGATTATTTGCCTGAAAGATACCGCTTTCCTGAGCATTATTACCGTTCAGGAGATCACCGCCGCGGCCAATAGCGTCCAGGCCACTTATTTTATCCCGTTTAACGCTTTTATCGTCGCGATTGGGCTCTATTGGGCGATCAGCATCCTGCTGGAACTGCTGATTAAACGCCTGAGCGCCTGGGGAGCCAGAAGAGGAATGAGTCATGCATGATACGACTGCTGTAAGCGTCAAAAACGTTTCTAAACAGTTCGATAACGTTGAGGTTCTTCGTGATATCAACCTGACGGTGGAAAAGGGAACCGTGGTGAGCATCCTTGGTTCGTCGGGGTCGGGTAAATCGACGCTATTGCGTTGTATGAACTGGCTGGAGCAGCCGGATCGCGGCGAAATCCACATTAGCGGTCAACGCCTGGGTATTGATGAACAGAATGGCCGGGCGATGTCCCATCGTCAGCTGTCGAAAATCCGCGAGCGGGTAGGAATGGTGTTTCAGAGCTTTAACCTGTGGCCGCACCTGACGGTGCAGCAGAACGTCAGTGAGGCGCTGCTGCACGTGAAGGGGATGAAACGTGACGAAGCGAAAGCTATCGCCATGCAGCAACTGGAAAAAGTAGGGATGGCGCATAAAGCGGACGTGTACCCCATTACGCTCTCTGGCGGCCAGAAGCAGCGGGTGGCGATAGCCCGTTCGCTGGCGATGTCGCCGGAGGTGATCCTGTTTGATGAACCGACATCGGCGCTGGATCCCGAGCTGGTAAATGAGGTGCTGGGGGTAATGAAAGCGCTGGCCGCCGAAGGTTATACCATGGTAGTGGTGACCCATGAGATGGATTTCGCGCGCCAGGTGTCGGATGAGGTGGTGTTTCTCGAGAAGGGCTTGTTGATTGAGAAAGCGCCGCCGGAGAAGTTTTTCACCAACCCGGATTCCGAACGTGTCAGGCAGTTTTTGCAGAGTAGCCGGTAATAAGACGCCGGGCCCCATCCTCTGCGGCCGATCTCCCCGGTGGCGCTGCGCACCGGGGCTACGGATTGGCATGGTCTGCGGTTTTGTCGTCCGGACAGAACCTTAATCCCGATCGATTGCAAACGGCTGCCAGGCCTGACGCACCGGCATCACTTCCACGCGGTTGATATTCATATGATCCGGTAGCGTGGCGATGTAAAACATCTGCTCAGCAATATCCCGTGCGCTCAGCGGGGTGGTACCGCGATAGAGATTATCCGATGCCGACTGGTCGCCTTTGGTGCGCACCAGGGTAAATTCCGTTTCGGCAATTCCCGGCGCAAGGTCAGTGACCCGCACGCCGGTACCGAGCAGGTCGCAGCGCAGATTGTAGCTAAACTGCTTCACGAACGCCTTGCTGGCGCCGTAGACGTGGCTGCCCGGATAGGGCCATTGTCCGGCGATAGAGCCGATATTGATGATACTTGCGCCCGCGCCGTGGTTAATCAGCGTCGGCAGCAGGGCGTGGGTCACGTTGACCAGACCGGTGACGTTGGTGTCGATCATCGTTTTCCAGTCTTCCAGCTCTACTTTTTGCGCTGGCAGCGGCGACAACGCCAGCCCGGCGTTATTAATCAGGGTGGTAATATCGGCGAATTCAGCGGGAAGCGCCGCTACGGCGGCGGCGACCGCGTTGCTGTCACGCACATCGAGTTCGATGATATGCACCGGCACCTGAGACGAGAGTTTATCCTGTAACGCTTTTAACCGCGCGAAACGGCGCCCGCTTAATACCAGCGACCAGCCGGCATCGGCGAAAACCTGCGCCGCCGCTTCACCAAACCCCGAAGTCGCCCCGGTAATAAATACTACTTTACTTGTTGCCATTTCATTCTCCTGTGCAGGTTGTCGTGACCACTATAAAAACGCCGCTCTGCAGGGCACAGGGCCAGTCGGGACGTGGAGATGTGACACCGTGTCACATCATTTTCCACGCACTGGCTCTATCGGTTTTGCTTTGACGCGGCCAATGATGAAGCCAACAACAACGACATGAGAGAGGGCAGGGTATGAAGCTGGCAATACAGAACGAGGTCGCGATAAGTAATGATGAAGTTCGGCAGCTGGATCGCGCCTATGTGTTTCATTCATGGTCGATGCAGGGCAATTTACATCCGCTGGTGATCGCCGGGGCCAAAGGCTGTGAGCTGTGGGATTACGAAGGCAACACTTATCTTGATTTCAGCAGCCAACTGGTGAACGTCAATATTGGCTATCAGCATCCTCGCGTGCTGGCGGCCATGAAGGCGCAGCTGGAAGAACTGGTCACCATCGCGCCAGCGACCGCCAACCTCGCCCGTGGCGAAGCGGCGAAGCGTATTGTCGAACTGGCGCCTGAAGGCTTTAGTAAAGTGTTTTTCACCAACGCCGGCGCGGATGCCAACGAGAACGCTATCCGCATGGCGCGGCTGTATACCGGCCGCGATAAAGTGCTCTCTGCCTATCGTTCCTATCACGGCAACACCGGTAGCGCGATTGCCGCCACCGGCGACTGGCGTCGCGTGCCGAACGAGTATTCCCGCGGTCATGTACACTTTTTCAACCCTTACCTCTATCGCAGCGAATTTAACGCCACGACGGAAGAGGAGGAGTGCCAGCGCGCGCTGGCGCATCTGCGGCGGATGATTGAATGCGAAGGTCCGAGCGCGATTGCCGCGATTTTGCTGGAGTCCATTCCGGGCACCGCCGGGATTCTGGTGCCGCCGGATGGTTATATGCAGGGCGTGCGGGCGCTGGCCGATGAGTTTGGCATTGTACTGATCCTCGATGAAGTGATGGCCGGTTTTGGCCGTACCGGTAGCTGGTTCGCATTTGAGCAGGATGGCGTGGTGCCGGATCTGGTCACTTTCGCGAAAGGGGTTAACGCCGGTTATGTTCCGGCTGGCGGGGTACTGATTAGTGAGCCGATCGCCCGTTACTTTGATGATCACTTTTTTGCCGGCGGCTTGACCTACTCCGGCCATCCGCTGGCGATGGCGGCGATTGTCGCCACCATTGATGCGATGAAAGACGAGAAAGTTGTGGAGAACGCGGCGACTATCGGTAATGAGGTGCTGCGTCCTGGGCTGGACGCGCTGGCGGAAAAACATGCGATTATCGGTAACGTGCGCGGTCGCGGGTTGTTCCAGGCGCTGGAACTGGTCAGCAGCCGACAGGATAAAACACCGCTGACCGCGGCGGATATGGCGGCGATTAAAGGCGCGTTAACTGAAGCCGGTCTGCTGGCGTTTGTGGTGGAAAACCGTATTCACGTGGTGCCGCCATGCACTATCAGCGCCGAACAGGTGGCGAAAGGACTGGCGATTTTTGACGCGGTATTTGCCCGTTTCGCGAACCTGGCGAAGTAGGGCGTCAGCGCGGGGTGTTTAGCCGGAGGCAATACTGCGCACCTGTTCAGGTTCCCCGATTCCCGGAAGAAGCGCACCCTCTCTCTGTGGAGAGGGTGAGGGGAGCCGGTTAGCCCATCCGGTGTTCGCCATTTACCAGCGCGTTGCGATCAAAGAAGCGCTGAATTACGCCCTCTGCCATAAACGCCGCCCGGTCCGACATATGGGCAATCACATCGGCATCATGGCTGACCAGCAGATAGGTCATCCCATGCTCCTGTTTTAACCGATTGAGCAGATTAAGTATTTCCGCCTGAACCGACATATCCAGCGCCGAGGTCGGCTCATCCAGCAGCAGGATTTTTGGATGCAGTAGCAGGGCGCGGGCGATCGCCACCCGCTGGCGCTGGCCGCCGGAGAGCTGGTGCGGATAACGGCGCGCGGCGTCGGCGGGGAGTCCCACTTGCTCCAGCGCGGTGCTAACCCGCTGCGCAATCTCGTCGAGACCGTGAATTTTCAACGGCTCCGCCAGCGTACGCCACAGCGTGTGATTCGGGTGCAGCGAGGCGTAGGGATCCTGAAATACCATCTGCACGTTGCGCCGTAGTTCGCCCTGAAAACGCGCGCCGGGCGTAATGGCTTGACCAAACAGTTCGACGCTGCCGCGCCAGTCGCGCTGTAGCCCCGCTAACACTCGTAAAATGGTTGACTTTCCGCAGCCGGATGCGCCGATCAGGCTGAAGGTTTCTCCCGCATCAACGGCAAAACGGGCGGCAGACACCGCCGTTTTTTCAGCGAAAACGACCTGGAGATCGTTAAGATTAACGATTGCCATGCGCCACCTCCGTAAAGTCCAGGGTTCTGTCGAGCGTGGGGAGCATCCGGCCATAGGTTTGCGCGTCCGGGCGGCAGGTCCACAGCGTGCGGGTATAGGGATGGGTTGCCGCAGGCAGATCCCGCGCCGCCATTTCATCGACCTTTGTCCCCTGATACATCACCAGCACCCGATGGCAGTGTTCCGCCACCAATGGCAGGTCGTGGCTAATCAAAAGCATTGCCATCTGCCGTTGTTCGCATTGTTCCACCAGCAGTTCGAGGATCTGATTGCGCAGACGGGCATCAAGGGCTGATGTGGGTTCATCGGCAATCAGCACTTGCGGATTGTTGAGCAAGGCGATGGCGATCATCGCCCGCTGACCCATGCCGCCGGAGAGCTCTCCCGGATAGCGGTTCAGTACCGGTAAATCGAGGCCGACAGCGGCCACGGCGGCTTTGACCGCATCCAGTCGCGCGCGACGGTTAAGGCGCTGATGTAGCGTTAGCGCTTCCTCCAGTTGGGCCTGAATGCTTTTTACCGGATTGAGCGCATAGCGCGGGTCCTGCAGCACCATGGCGATATCGTTGCCGCGCAGGTTGCGCCAGCCGCGATCGTTGAGGGTTAAGACGTTGCGCCCCAGCACGTTGAGCGTATCGGCGCTTACCACGCCGGGTTTGCGCACCAGCCCCATCAGCGCCCGGGCGGTCATGGACTTGCCGGAGCCGGATTCGCCGACCAGCGCCAGCCGCTCGTTGCCGAGAGTAAAACTTAAATCGTTCACCACCCGTGCGCCAGGATAGTCGATGGCGAGTCCCTTAACGTTCAGTCGGATATCAGTCATGTTGTGGCTCCAGTACGTCGCGCAGGCCATCGCCGAGCAGATTAAACGCCAGGCTGGCGATCAGAATGACGGCGCCAGGAGCGGCCGCGATCCACCACTGGTCGAAAATCACCTGCATGCCGTCGGCAATCATCGCGCCCCATTCCGCCATTGGCGGACGTGCGCCGAGGCCGAGAAAGCCAAGACCGGCGGCGGCCAGAATAATACCGGCTAAGTCCAGCGCCAGGCGGACGATAGCCGATGGCAGGCAGAGCGGCAGAATATGGCCGATCAGCAGTCGCCAGCCGCGAATGCCCATCATCTCCGCCGCCGCCAGATAATCACTGTGGCGCAGGCGCTGAATTTCGCTGCGTGCCTGGCGGGCGTAGGCGGGCCAGGTGGTGAGCGCCAGCGCCAGCGCGCCGTTGACCAGCCCAGGGCCGAGCATGGCGACAAAGGCGAAAGCCAGAATCAGCCTTGGCATCGACATGACAACATCGGTAAAACGCATCAATACCCGTTCGAGCCAGCCGCCGTAATAACCGGAGAGAATCCCCACCAGCAGACCCACGGGCAGAGTAATGACGGTGACCAGCGCCACCAGGCCCAGAGCGGGGCGGGCACCGAAAATCAGCCTTGAAAGCAGGTCGCGGCCATAGCTATCGGTGCCGAGCCAGTGCTGGGCGCCGGGCCCTTGCAGACGCGCGGCGGCATCCTGCCAGTTTGGGTCGAGCGGGGCCAGCCACGGGGCGAAGAGGGCGACCAGCAGGAGCAAGGTAATAATGATCAGGCCGCAAAAGGCGGCAGGCGAGCGGCGCAGACGGTGTAAAAACAGAGTAGTCGGCATCAGCGCACCCTCGGGTCGGTCAACCGCACCAGCAGGTCGGTGAGGTTATTAATCAACACAAAGCTCGCGCCGATCAGCAGCGTGCCGCCCATAATCGCCGTAGTATCCCCGGCAAACAGCGCGGTGGTCAGATAGCGGCCAATTCCCGGCCAGGAGAAGACGGTTTCGGTCAGCACCGCGCCTTCCAGCATCGAGGTATACGCCAGGGCGATCACCGTTAACAGGGTACCGCGTATATTCGGCAGCACATGGCGCAGCAGGATGGTCATCTCGCTGGCCCCTTTGGCGCGCGCCAGCAGGATATATTCTTTGTTCATTTCGCTCAGGCAGGCGGAGCGGGTTAAGCGAGTGATACTGGCCAGCGAGTAATAAGCCAGCAGTAGCACCGGTAGCAGCAGGTGTCCGGCGGCATTTTTGAATGCCGCTTTGTCGCCTGAGAGCCAGGTATCGATCAGCGCAAAGCCGGTGCGTGGCTCGACGGTATACTGATAAATATCGTCCAGTCGCCCCGGTCCTGGCGTCCACTGTAATTTGGCGTAAAACAGCGCCAGCATCAGCAGACCAAGCCAGAAAATTGGCACCGAATTGCCGAGCAGAGTAAAGGTCCGCATCGCCAGATCCCACGGCGAGCCGACGTAGCGGGCGCACAGGACGCCCGCGATGACGCCAAGCAGCGCGCCGATAATTAGCGCCAGGGTGGCCAGTTCCAGCGTGGCAGGGAAGGCGGTGAGCAGATCGTGGAGTACCGGTTGACCGGTGGAACTGGCGATGCCGAGATCGCCATGGGCGAGATTCACCAGATAGTGCCAGAACTGTAGCGGCAGCGGCAGGTCGAGGCCGAGCTGGTGCCGTACCTGGTCGTAGGTGGACTGGCTGGCGTGGTCGCCGACGATTTGCAACACCCGGTCAACCGGCGACAGCGCCGAGAGGGCGAAAGTGACCAGCAGGAGGCCGAGCAGGGTCAGCGTCAGCGTCAGCAGTCCCTGAAATAACGCGAGCAGAGAGCGTTTTGCGCGCCGCTCTGCTCTGGTAGGTAAAACAGCAGACATGGTTATTCCGTTGGTAAAAAAGCCGAATTTCCGTGGCCGGGATGTTCCCCCGGATGGCGGCGAACCGATGGCCGCTATCCGGGGTATTTCGGCCAGGACGAAAAGAGTACGTCGCTACTTGGTTACCCGATCATACCAGACCATATCGGCGTTAAGGCCTTGCTGATAGCCCTTCACGTTATCCCGGACCACAATCTGCGTTTTCCCCTGGTCAATAAACACATAAGGAGAGCTGCGCTGTAGCTCTTCCTGCATTTTTTTATACCGATCCAGGCGTTTAGCCGGATCGGGTTCGGCAACTGCCGCCAGGGTTTCTTTATTCAGCGCCGGGATCTGCCAGCCGTTCAGTCCGGCCACGGTGCTGGATTTACCGTCGTTGTAAGCAAAAGCGCTGGCGTTAGAGTGAGCGTCGAAATAGTCCGGTATCCACAGACGAATCGCCGCCTGATGCTGTCTGGCACGCACGCGGGCATACACCTGGCTACCGGCCGCCGGGAGCAGATCCACCTTCACGCCGCCCTGGGCAAAGCTGGCCTGCATCGACTGCGCGATGGTGATAAATGGCGGTTTGTTCTCGACGTCAAGGGTGAAATGCGCATCCTTGATCCCCGCTTTGGCGAGGATCGCTTTGGCTTTAGCCGGGTCGAATTTAAACGGGTTATTATCCAGCGCACCCGGCAGACCGACCGGCAGGAAGCTCTGGTGGATGAAATACTGGCCCTTCAGCAGATCTTTGGTAATGCCCTCGTAATCCACCAGCCAGCGTGCCGCTTGCCAGAAAGCCGGGTTTTTTAGCAGCGGGTTGGCGCTGTTGCCGGTGTTAAAGACCAGATAGTTCTGTTCGGCGGAGGGGATGCTGAGAACCTTGACGCCCGCTTTACCTTGCAGAGCGGCAATCTGATCGGCGCCGAGGTCACGCGCCACGTCGGCATCGCCCTGCTGGATCAGCAGGCGACGGGAAGCCGGATCGGGCACATTTTTAATAATGATGCTTTTTAGCTTCGGTGCGCCGGTCGGCGTGCTGTCATTGGCTTCCAGTACGATGGCCTGGTGCGGCTGATAGACCCGCATTTTATAAGCGCCGCTGCCCGCAGAGTGCATTTTCAGCCAGCCGTTGCCGAAGTCGTTGTTTTTAGCGTTCGGCGCGACCTGTTTCTCATCCACAATAGAGGCAATTGGCGTGGAGAGAATATTCAGCGCCACCGCCGGGCTGACGTCGGCAGTCCAGTGTACCTCCAGGGTGTGGTCATCCACTTTTTTTAACTGACTGGCGATATTATCCGGCTGCCAGCCGAGCACATTAAGAATAAATGCCGGAGACTTGTTAAGGGTCACCGCCCGGGTGTATGAGAAAATAACATCTTCCGGGCGCAGCGGGTTGCCGGAGGCAAACTTAGCGTCGGGCTTCAGCCTGAAGGTCAGCGTTTTTGCTGCCGGATCTGCCTGCCAGCTTTCGGCCAGAATTGGGGTGATTTTTTCCGGGTTATCGCGATCCGGCTGCACCAGGCGCTGATAGAGGCTCGGTACTGTCTGGATGCTGGAAAGCTCGTTGGCCTCCGCCGGATCGAGGCTGACAATATCATCGAGTCCCTGGGCGACCACAAGGGTATTCGGCGGCGTGGCGGCGTGGACGGCGGCTGATAACGCGGTCAGTACCAGCAGCGGCAGCAGTTTTTTAGTCATGAACGCTTCCTGAAAAGAGTGATTACGATTCTTGATGTTTCGCTACGTTAGGCCGCTTAATCAAAGGCGTAAAGTCAAAATACGGATAAATTTATGCATAAAAGGCATAAACAAGGCCAATACGTTATTAAGGAGAATTGCGCCAGCTGTCTTCCGGCGAATCTTGCTGCCTGAGATAACAAATTAAAACACACGCGGGAGATAGACGTGTGCCGGAGATTAATGCATTTGATCAGCAGGTCAATGATGGCGTCTCCGGCTGGTGGTGAGGAATGGCTGATGGCGATGACGGGCCAATGACAGGCCTGACCCGGGTTACCAAACCCGCAGAGGGATAATGCCCTCTCCCCATCCGGGAGAGGGGGGCAGCCTTTTAACGCCGCACTGGCGCGCCGTTCGCCACATAATACGCCGCCGTGCTTCTCGGCAGCGGCTGACGGCCGCGAATGGCATCGGCGATTTTTTCGCCAATCATAATGGTGGTGGCGTTCAGATTGCCGGTAATAATTTGCGGCATAATCGAAGCATCGACCACGCGCAGGCCTTCCAGACCATGTACCCGGCCTTCGCCGTCGACCACCGCCATTTCGTCGTAGCCCATTTTACAGGTGCCGCAGGGGTGGAAAGCGGTTTCGGCGTGATTACGTACGAACTCATCCAGTTCGGCATCGCTCTGGCATTCCAGACCGGGACTGATCTCCCGTCCGCGATAGTTATCCAGCGCTGGTTGATTGATGATTTCGCGGGTAATGCGAATCGCATCGCGGAACTCCTGCCAGTCCTGTTCGCAGGACATGTAGTTAAACAGGATAGCCGGATGCTCATGCGGATCGCGCGATTTCAGGCGTACGTGGCCGCGGCTCGGTGAGCGCATGGAGCCTACATGGCACTGGAAACCGTGCTCTTTCACCGCGTTGGAACCGTTGTAGTTAATCGCCACCGGCAGGAAGTGGTACTGAATATTTGGCCACGCAAACTCTTCGCGGCTGCGGATAAAACCGCCCGCTTCGAACTGGTTGCTGGCGCCGATGCCGGTGCCGCCGAACAGCCATTCGGCGCCGATTTTCGGCTGATTCCACCACTGTAACGCCGGGTAGAGCGACACCGGCTCTTTGCATTCATACTGCAGATACATCTCCAGATGATCCTGCAAATTCTCGCCAACGCCGGGCAGCGCGTGAACCAGCGGAATATCGAACTGGCGCAGCAGTTCCGGGTTGCCGACGCCGGAGCGTTGCAGGATCTGCGGCGATGCAATGGCCCCCGCGCAGAGCAGCACCTCTTTATTGGCGGTGGCTTTGGACGGTGCGGCGCTGTCGCCCTCCAGCCACTCCACGCCCACCGCGCGCTTGCCGTCGAAAATAATATGATCGGTCAACGCGTGGGTGCGGATGGTCAGATTGGGGCGCTTGCGGGCCTGGTCGAGGTAGCCGCGAGCGGTACTGGCGCGGCGGCCCTGCGGCGTCACGGTTCGATCCATCGGACCAAACCCCTCCTGCTGATAGCCGTTAAGGTCATCGGTGCGTGGATAACCAGCCTGCACGCCGGCTTCCACCATCGCGTGGAACAGCGGGTTATTGCCCTGCTTTGGCGTGGCGACGCTCACCGGGCCATCGCCGCCGTGGTAGTCGTTCGCACCGATATCGCGGGTTTCCGCTTTGCGGTAGTAGGGCAGGCAGTCAAGATAGCTCCACTGCTCCAGTCCAGGCGCGCTGGCCCAGTTGTCGAGATCCATGGCGTTGCCGCGGATATAGCACATGCCGTTAATCAACGAGGAGCCGCCAAGGCCTTTACCGCGCCCGCACTCCATGCGGCGGTTGTTCATATACGGCTCGGGTTCGGTCTCGTAGGCCCAGTTATAGCGTCGTCCCTGCAGCGGAAAGGCCAGCGCGGCAGGCATCTGGGTGCGGAAGTCGAAACGATAATCCGGCCCGCCCGCTTCCAGCAGCAGAACGCTGGTGTGGGGATCTTCTGTTAATCGTGTCGCCAGTACGTTGCCGGCGGAACCGGCACCGATAATGATGTAGTCAAATTGCAAAAATGGCCTCCTGGTTAAAATATGGATTGAAACTGACCCATCTCAACCTGGATGGATTTTACCTGGGTGTAGCTGTGGAGCGTCTGGACGCCGTTCTCGCGGCCTATGCCGGAGTGTTTGTAGCCGCCGACCGGCATTTCCGCCGGGGATTCGCCCCAGCTGTTGATCCAGCAGATCCCGGCTTCAAGCTGATGAATCAGACGGTGGGCGCGGTTTAAGTCCGGGGTGACGACACCGGCGGCAAGACCATATTCGGTGGCGTTGGCGCGGCGGATCACTTCTGCCTCATCGTCGTAGGTCAGAATTGACATCACCGGGCCGAAAATCTCTTCACGGACGATGGTCATCTGGTCATGGCAGTCGGTAAATACCGTCGGCGCGACCCACGCGCCGTGGTCAAATCCTTCGCCTTTCAGCACATCTCCGCCGCACAGCAGGCGCGCGCCTTCTTGTTTGCCGCTCTCGATATAGCGCAGCACGTTGTCGCGATGCGGGAAGCTTACCAGCGGGCCGAAGTTGGTGTTTTCATCAAACAGATCGCCGGGGCGAATACGCGCCACGCGGGCCTGGATTTTCTCTTCAAAAGCCGCTTTAAAGCGCGCCGGAATAAACACGCGGGTGCCGTTGGTGCAGACCTGACCTGAGCTGTAGAAATTAGCCATCATCGCGATGTCGGCGGCGAGGTCGAGGTCGGCATCTTCACAAACGATCAGCGGTGATTTGCCGCCCAGCTCCATAGTCACTTCCTTCAATGATGACGAGGCGGAGTTAGCCATTACTTTTTTGCCGCTGGCGACGCCGCCGGTGAAGGAGATTTTGGCGATATCCGGATGTTCGGTGAGATACTGACCGGTTTCGGCGCCGAGGCCCGGCAGAACATTAAACACGCCCTCCGGAAGTCCTGCTTCGCGGTAGATTTCCGCCAGCTTCAGGGCGCTGAGCGGGGTGACTTCGCTCGGCTTAAAGATCATCGCGTTACCGGCCGCCAGCGCCGGGGCTGATTTCCATAAGGCTATCTGGATCGGGTAGTTCCAGGCGCCGATCCCGGCGACCACGCCCAGCGGTTCGCGACGGGTGTAGACGAATGCGCTGTCGCGCAGCGGGATCTGGCTGCCTTCCAGCGCCGGAATAAGGCCCGCGTAATACTCCAGGACGTCAGCGCCGGTGGCGATATCCACGGCGGCGGTTTCGCTCAGCGGTTTCCCGGTATCGAGGGTTTCCAGACGCGCCAGTTCATCGTTACGATCGCGCAGGATATCGACCGCTTTACGCAGAATGCGCGAGCGTTCCATCGCGCTCATTGCTGCCCAGATTTTTTGCCCTTTTTGGGCGCTTTTTACCGCCCGATCGACATCTTCGCGCCCAGCGGCCTGGACGGTTGCCAGAACTTCCCCGCTGGCGGGGTTGATGGTCTCGAAGGTTTTACCGCTGGTGGCGGAGACATAACCACCATGGATATAAAGCTGCTGTTCGGCCATTCGGGACATGGGTCCTCCATTATTGAGAAGTCAGTGGCAAATATTGGCTGATGAAGTGTCCGGCGAGCGTTTCGGCGCGGGCTTTATCCAGCGGTTTACCGCTCAGCGCCGCGCGTAGCCACAGCCCGTCGATCAGTGCGGCAAGGCCATAACCCGCTTCTTGTGCCGCTTCGCGCGGCAAAACGCGCTGAAATTCATAAACGATGTTCGACAGCAGACGCCTGCTGCTGACCTGCTGCAGGCGATAGAGCATCGGTTGATGCATGCTGCTGGCCCAGAAGGCAAGCCAGGTTTTCATCGCCGCGCCGCTTATCTGGCTGTCGTCGAAATTTCCGGCCACGATGGCGCGCAGTCGTTCAGAGGGGGCGGCGTCGGGCAGGGCGCGCAGGCGGCTTAGTACCGCCTGACGTAGCTGACCGGTGATATCACGCATCGTTGCTTCCAGTAGCCCGTTCTTATCCTTGAAATAGTGGCTGATGATGCCGGTCGATACGCCAGCCCGCCGGGCAATCTGTGCGATGGTGGCATCATGCATACCCACTTCATTGATTGCGGCCAGGGTGGCGTCAATTAATTGCCGCTGCCGTATCGGTTGCATCCCCAGTTTGGGCATTTCTCAGACTCCATTCATCAGATTTGTTTATCTATTAAAGCGGTTTTTGATTGGACGTTCAATATAAAATGTGTCTTAATTGTTGCGGATTTTGATTCTAATAGTTGCAAAAATAGTAAGGAGAATGGATGACAGACCTTTCGCCGAGCAGAGAAAAGGACAAAATCAATCCGGTGGTTTTTTACACTTCCGCTGGACTGATTTTGTTGTTTTCCCTGATGACTCTCTTCTTCAGTGATTTTTCCGCTGCCTGGATTAGTCGTACCCTAAACTGGGTGTCGAAGACCTTTGGCTGGTACTACTTGCTGGCCGCGACGCTGTATATTGTGTTTGTCGTATGCATCGCCTGTTCGCGCTTCGGTTCGGTGAAACTTGGGCCGGAGCACTCAAAGCCGGAGTTTAGCGTATTAAGCTGGGCGGCGATGCTGTTCGCCGCCGGTATCGGTATCGATCTGATGTTTTTCTCCGTTGCCGAGCCGGTGACCCAGTATATGCAGCCGCCGGAAGGGGCGGGGCAGACCATGGAAGCGGCGCGCCAGGCGATGGTGTGGACGCTGTTTCACTACGGGTTAACCGGCTGGGCGATGTACGCCCTGATGGGGATGGCGCTGGGATACTTTAGCTATCGTTATAATTTGCCGCTCACCATTCGCTCCGCGCTCTATCCAATCTTCGGCAAAAAGATTAATGGCCCTGTCGGTCACAGCGTGGATATCGCCGCCGTCATCGGCACAATTTTTGGTATCGCCACCACTCTCGGGATTGGCGTGGTACAACTTAACTACGGCCTGAACGTGCTGTTTGATATTCCGGATTCGCTGGGAGCGAAAGCGGCGCTGATCGTGCTGTCGGTCATTATCGCGACCATTTCAGTGACCTCCGGGGTCGACAGAGGCATTCGTATTCTTTCCGAGCTTAACGTGGTGCTGGCGCTGGGGCTGATTCTGTTCATTCTGTTTATGGGCGATACCGAGTTTTTGCTCAATGCGCTGGTCCTTAACGTGGGCGACTATGTGAATCGTTTTATGGGCATGACCCTGAACAGCTTCGCTTTTGACCGCCCGGTGGAGTGGATGAACAACTGGACGTTGTTCTTCTGGGCGTGGTGGGTGGCGTGGTCGCCGTTTGTTGGCCTGTTCCTGGCGCGTATTTCCCGTGGGCGCACCATTCGCCAGTTTGTGATGGGCACGTTGATTATTCCGTTCACCTTTACCCTGCTGTGGCTGTCGGTGTTCGGCAACAGCGCACTGTATGAAATTATCCACGGCAATGCGGATTTTGCCGCAGAGGCAATCGCTCATCCGGAGCGTGGCTTCTATAACCTGCTGGCGCAGTATCCGGCGTTTACCTTTAGCGCATCGGTGGCGACTATTACCGGCCTGCTGTTTTATGTCACTTCCGCCGATTCCGGGGCGCTGGTGCTGGGCAATTTCACTTCCAGGCTGAAGGATATCAACAGCGATGCGCCAAACTGGCTGCGGATTTTCTGGTCGATGGCCATCGGCTTGCTGACTCTGGGCATGTTGATGACCAACGGGATTTCTGCCCTGCAGAACGCGACCGTGATTATGGGGCTGCCGTTTAGTTTCGTGATCTTCTTTGTGATGGCGGGTTTGTATAAGTCGCTGAAGGTGGAGGATTATCGCCGTGAGAGCGCTAACCGCGACACCGCTCCGCGTCCGCTGGGCGTGCAGGATCGTCTGAGCTGGAAGAAACGCCTGTCGCGCCTGATGAACTATCCCGGCACTCGCTATACCCGACAGATGATGGAGACGGTCTGTTTCCCGGCGATGGAAGAGGTGGCGCAGGAACTTAAGCTGCGCGGCGCTTACGTCGAGCTGAAAAGCCTGCCGCCGGAAGAGGGCGATAATCTCGGCCATCTCGATCTGCTGGTGCATATGGGCGATGAGCAGAACTTTGTTTATCAGATCTGGCCGCAACAGTATTCCATTCCGGGCTTCACCTACCGGGCGCGCAGCGGGAAGTCGACCTACTATCGTCTGGAGACTTTCCTGCTGGAGGGGAGCCAGGGTAATGATCTGATGGATTACAGCAAAGAGCAGGTGATCACCGATATTCTTGACCAGTACGAGCGCCATCTTAACTTTATCCACCTGCATCGCGAAGCGCCGGGCAACAGCGTGACCTTCCCTGGAATGTAGGTAGGCTAAATGTTTTCTGAAAGTACTACTGTACTGGCTAAATAAACAGTGGGATACGCAGGGAAGCGTATGATGGCGGTGGGTGCCTGAGGCTTTCTGCGTTCAGGCTTTAGGTGAGGATTCAGAAAGACGAAGCCCCAGGAGATGTTACCATCAACCTGAGGCCGACAATCCAAACCCATCACGCTGGATAGTAGCCTCTTCTTCGCATGGAGGCAACGAGATGCTGACAAAATACGCCCTGGCGGCGGTCATCGTGTTGTGTTTGACAGCGCTGGGGTTGACGTTAATGGTGCGCAACTCGCTGTGTGAGCTGAGTATCAAAGAGCGTCGTATGGAGTTTAAGGCGGTTCTCGCTTACGAAACGAAGAAGTAGCCGGTATGCGGGGAGCGATCCCCGCTTATCCGCAGGCTGGGTAAGGAACCTTAAGGGACCTTTTTTATTCGCTAATTTTTTGCTGTCGAGCCATTTCAACCGCGGATTGCCATTCATGCCAGCGTTTTTGCAGTCTGTTGTGGCGAACCATATCGGGCTGGAAGCTGATATGTTCCGGGAGAAACTGCCGGAGCGCCGGTGTGGCAATGTTTAGCAGGGCTTTGCGCGCCAGCAGAGCCGCTCCCATGGCAGAGAGCTCCGCCACATCGCTGCGCATTACCGGACAGCCCAATAGATCCGCCTGATACTGCATAAGCCAGTCATTTTTTGTTGGCCCTCCATCTACCATTAATGCGCTCAGGGTAAAATCGGAATGCTGGCGCATCGCCATAGTCACATCTGCAATCTGATAAGCAATAGATTCCAGCGCAGCTCTGACAAGATGAGCGCGTTTAACGCCACGACTGAGCCCACGAATTACACCGCGTGCGTTTTCATCCCACCATGGCGCACCAAGCCCGGTTAACGCAGGAACAAAATAGACCCCCAGCGTCGAGTCAATTGAACGGGGGAGCAGGTTTAACTGCTGCGTCAGGTCGTCGGAAGATAGCTGATCCAGGCCTGTGCTCTCCACCATCCAGGCGACGGCATCCCCGGTATGCGGGATATTCCCTTCGAGCCCGTATACCAGACGATCGCCGTCGTGCCAGGCCACCGTAGTCGCCAGGGCATTAACGTCACATTGCGCAGAGTTGACGGGAGCCATCACTGAAGAACCGGTACCGTAGGTCGCTTTCACACAGCCCTCGGAACCAAGACCGTGGGCAAACAAAGCCGCATGGGAATCACCGATCATCGCCATCAGAGGAATACCATCCGGGATCCCAGGGCATCCGCATGTGTGGCCGAATAACCCGCTGGAGGGGCGAATGGTAGGAAGCGCACAGCCCGGGATTGAGAACAAGGCAAGCATACCGTTATCCCAGTCTGCGGTATGGAGATTGAAGAGTTGGGTTCGCGAGGCGTTAGAAAAATCACAGCTGAAGGCGTGCCCTCCGCTCAGATTCCATAACAGCCAACTATCGACCGTTCCCAGACAGATCTCCCCTTTTTCGGCTAATTCGAAACCGTTTGGGACAGATTCCAGTAACCAGCGCATTTTAGAGGCAGAGAACAGAGGCGCAATCGGGAGACCGGTTACTGCTTTGATTTGCGCCTCTGCACCCTGTTGGCGGAGCGACTGACAAAAGGCGGCGGTACGTGAACACTGCCAGGTAAGAGCCGCCGCGAGAGGGCGTCCGTTGCAGCGATACCAGCCAACAACGGTCTCGCGTTGGTTACTGATAGCCAGCGCCGCGACATTATCCGCCCCGACGGCGGCGATCGCCTGCGATATAACATCAATAGAGGCGTCAATCAACAATTCTGCAGGTTGTTCCACCCATCCTTCCTGGGGAGTACTGATCGTCAACCCTCGGGAGAACGATGCCAGTACTTTGCCATGCGCATCCAGTGCAACGGCTTTAGCATTGGTTGTACCCTCATCAAGGGCGATGATGATCTCTTTGCTGGCCATATTCGCCTCACTGATGCCAATAGGTATTAACCCCAAGGTAGCGGGTAAAGGCTTCATGCAGAATTTCCGCGCTCGCTGAATGATTCATTGCCACATGATGCTCAAAACCGTTGCGGCAAATCCACGACAGTAGTTTTTCAAGCTGTGGAACCTGGATTACCGCACGGCAGCCAACGGTATCCAGAGGATCGTCAACTGACTGACCTTCACCAACATAGGCTTTGATCTCGCCCGTCAGATCATCTGTACTCATACGGAAATAAGTCAGCGCGCCGCTCTTCATTCGGCCATGTACCGCACCGCAGGTGTTCTCTTTACCCACCGTGGTGCCAATAATATCGGCGGTACCCATGTGTGGCGATTCGAGGCTGGCGGCAGCAAAGTTACCGCAGTGGAACAGGACGCATTTGTCACGATCGTCGCCAAAATTATTGTTCCAGTCGGCAATAGAAGCAGGACTCAAATTGCTGCTGGCTAGCGCATACATCGACAGCGCCCCCATTACGTCAACCTCACAGGCGCTTGGCATCAGTTGCCCGGACATGACGCTCATTATTGAACAGACGTTAATACCTAAGTTTTCCTGCAGGGAAGTCCAGCACTGGATGGCGGTGGTGTCGATATCGTTGGTGACGACCCATTCACTGATAACGACGAAAAGTTTTGCCATCATAACCAGTTTATCGGCTGAGATTGTGCTGGCGTCAGCGTTATCCAGCAGCAGGCGGCGTTTCTCATCAACGCGAATATCGTCATCCCGCAAAAGTTTGATGCGGGTGAAGACTTCAGATAAATCCAGAGTTTCAACGGCGATACCCAGGCGTTCCAGCAATTTTTCGCTATAGCGAACGGTATTGAAACCCGCAGGACGCGCACCGATTGCACCGACACGTACTGTGCGCATGCTATTTACTACACGGCAAATTTGTTCAAAGCGTTTAAGGTCTTTTTCAAACACTTCACCGCTGAGGGCGCAAACATGCTGGCTTGTCAGAGTGAATGGGATACCGTACTGGCGTAGGTTATTACAGAGAGAAATTTTTCCACAGAAACTGTCACGGCGGGTTGCCAGCCCCATTTTGTCGAGATTATCCTCTTCCGCCTGAATCAGAACAGGAACATTGAGTCCGGAAAGGCGCAAGGATTCTGCCACTGCTTTTTCGTCGCCAAAATTGGGAAGCAGTACGACAACGCCATGGATCTCATCGCGATGGGCACGGAATAACGCCGCACAAATTTTGGCATCCTGGCGAGTCTCGACGCCGCCTAATTCTGTCTGGGTGTCATTAAGAATAATTGTATTAATGCCCAGTCGTTCAAAAAGAACCGTTGCGTGTTGGCGCGCCTCTGCAACCAGATAACTCGGGAAAAAGCCCCGGTTACCAATAATGACGCCCATAGTCAGTTTCTGCGGAATTCGGGACATTGTTCATTCTCCAGTAAGATATTCAGTCTTGTTATTTTTTGTCGGTCTGTGTGAGGTACAGATCTGTTGCATTCTTTACGATGCCGGCGGCATCAATTTCATGATATGCGCGTGTGGCTGTACGGTCGGCAGCAATTGCATACCCGCCATTCGGGATCCCGAGACGACGCAGAGGAATTGAGCAACCGGCTTCGGCGAGGACTTCCGCGACCAGACTGCCAATACCTCCGTTGATGTTATGCTCTTCTACACTCACCACGGCCTGATGCGGTTTAAGGATTTCCAGCAGCTGGACAGTATCGCAAGGTCGAATAGACGGGACATTGATAACCGTGGCATCGATTCCGTTTTCTGCCAACTGAGCTGCAGCAGCGACGATTTCATGAACGGTTGAACCCATTGCCACCAGCGCGACATCACTGCCTTGCCGCAGGACGTTAATTTTTCCGGGCACGAACTGATAGTTGCCATCATGTAATTCCGGCAGAGCTTTACCATCCAGACGGATATACACCGGACCGACATGTGCCAACGCATAATCAATAATTTGCCGACACTCAATTGGGCTGGATGGTGCATAAATTTCAATGTTGCCGAAACCACGCATAACAGAAATGTCATCAATACTGTGGTGCGTACTGGCTAATGGACCGTAGCTGGCCCCGGCGTTGAGGCCAAATAATTTTACGTTGGTATTGTTGTAACAAATATCGACTTTAATCTGTTCGTTGGCGCGAGAGATTAAGAACGGCGCAGCATTACAGGTGACGGCGACTTTTCCGCCCAGCGCCAGGCCAGCGGCTGCGCCAACCAGCGTTTGTTCCGCGATGCCCACGTTAACAAGACGGCCCGGAAACCTTTTCATAAAGGGTGAAATTTTTGCTGTTGAAGTCGAATCAGCGACAACAGGCGTCAGGTCCACGCCGCGATCCACTGCATCAATAAAGGCATTCACCATTACGGTGGCGAGATGTTCGCTATTACTCATCTTTCAGTTCCTCCAGCGCCAGTTCAATTTCTTCGCCTTTAGGCACGCGATGGTGCCACTCCGGGCGTCCCTGTATAAAGGAAACCCCTGCGCCTTTGGTCGTATGCGCAATAATAACGTGCGGTTTACCGTGAGGATGAAGGCTTTCCAGCGTGCTCACGACATCGGCCATGTCATTACCTTTACATTCCGTTACTTCCATACCAAAAGCCCGCCATTTTTCGTCCAGCGGGTCGGTATTCATAATGTCTCTGGTTGCTCCTGCCAACTGAAGGTTATTTTTATCGTTAATAATAAAAAGATTATCCAGTTGATAGTGGGCTGCGACCAGTGCGGCTTCCCAGTTGCTGCCTTCGGCCAGTTCGCCATCGCCGGTTACGACGAATACCCGACGATGGCTGTTATTGCGTTTTGCCGCCAGCGCGATGCCGACAGCGACGGGTAAACCATGCCCCAGAGCACCGGTATTGAGTTCAATACCGGGCGTTTTGTGACGCACGGGGTGGCCAGGAAGGTGAGATTCAGCGTGCTGATAAGTGGCGAGCCACTCTGTCGGGATAAAACCTGCTTCAGCCAGTACGCAGTAGTAGCCTCCTGCCGCATGCCCTTTGGACTGGATATATATGTCCCGCTCTTCGCTATCTTTGAGTTCAGGAGAGCAGTTCAGAATACGGAAATATAAAGCGGTAAGTAGCTCAACCTGTGAAAGGTCTGCTCCGGTATGGCCGCCTGCCGGGCTTTCAGCATTTAACACAATGATACGGCGACGGATAGATCGTGCTTTCTTTTCTAACTCCTTAATGGAGAGCGAAAACGGATTCATAGGATACCTCTTGAATTTAAATTCTATAATGAATAAATATTCAATCAGGATGAAAAAGAGCATAGGATGTTTTGATTGAGCTAAACATCAGGCAAAACAAACGATTATTTATTGCTCTGAATATATATTCATAACTGATTTATTATTCATATGTGTAAGATATGCCCTGTTAAAGGGTTTGTCTACGACTTGTACAGGCTATTTTCTAAAAAAAGAGAAAATGATCACATTTGCGGGAAAGATGTTGAAGTTGAGCGAGCTTGTTATCTATTCAACTATGAATAAAAATAACAGACAGGAATTCAAGGGGAATGCTATGTCGAAACAGGATGAACAGCGTTTACTGGTGAAAATTGCCACGCTTTACTATAGCGAAAACAAAAAACAGTCTGAAATTGCTTCATTGCTGCATCTGTCACAATCGTTTGTTTCACGAGCGCTGACGCGTTGTCAGAAAGAAGGGCTGGTGAAGATCACCGTTGTACAACCAACCAACATCTTTGTTGAACTGGAAAAGGCTATTGAACAGCGCTTCGGTATCCGTCAGGCGATAGTGGTGGATGCAGGTGAAAATGCTGATAGCGGACAGATAAAGCGCGCCATTGGTAGCGCAGCTGCTCATTATGTCGAAACGCGTTTACGTGCGGAAGACCTGGTGGGTATCTCTTCATGGAGTGGGACAATACGTTGCATGGTTGATGAAATGCATCCGCAAAATATTCGTGCAGCGGGCGTGATTCAGCTTTTAGGCGGCGTTGGTCCAAACGGTAACGTGCAGGCAACGATTCTCACCCAGCAACTGGCTGCGCATCTCGGATGTCCTGTATGGTTACTCCCTTCACAGAGTATTGAACATTCTGTTGAAGAGCGTTCTCGTCTGGTGAATAGCCCGGACGTAGCAACAGTTGTGGAAAAATTTTCTGCAGTTGACGTCGCAATCGTTGGGATCGGTGTGCTTGAACCATCACAATTATTGAAAAACTCGGGCAACTATTATAACGAAGAAATGCTTCAGCTTTTGGCTTCTCGTGGGGCTGTAGGGGATATTTGTTTACATTATTACGATGCCTCGGGTAAGCCGGTGCTAAGCCATGATGAGGACCCGGTTATTGGTATGGAACTGGAGCAAATTCGCCGTTGTCAGCACGTGATTGCGTTAGCGGGAGGGGTGGAAAAAAGCAATGCCATTCGTGGAGCGTTGCAGGGTGAATATATTGATGTACTGATTACTGATTACCCTACTGCACGCGCTTTGCTCAAAGGGTGATATTGCTAAAGAGATCATCAAAATCTATGCCTGTCCTGCGTTCCGGGCATAACAAGTGGCCGGGTTAAAGCCACTTGTTATGCTGGTGGGGCGTTGACTGAGTCAGCCGTTTTACTGACCTTCCATAACGGCTTTTTGCGCGACTACTGCTGCCTTCTGCTGCATACGGTTTTGCATCTGATCGATAATCACTGCGACGATAATTACGATACCTTTAATCACCATTTGCCAGAATTCGCTGACGCCCATCATCACCAGCCCGTCGGCGAGAAAGCCGATAACAAAGGCACCGATTAGGGTACCCAGAATGGTCCCGCGTCCTCCTGCCAGAGATGTCCCGCCGAGGACAACGGCAGCAATGGCGTTCATTTCAAAGGCTGTACCATTAGCTGGATGACTGGCCAGAAGCTGAGCGGAAACGACAATCCCGGCGATAGCGGCGCAAAAACCGGAGAGAGTATAAACCAGCACTTTAACCTGTTTGACTTTTACCCCAGAGAGTTCTGCGGCTCTCTCGTTATCGCCAATAGCATAAACATGGCGACCAAATGGTAACCGGCGTGCGATATAGGCAATAACTAACGCCAGTACGATCATCATCCAGATCGCCCACGGAATACCAAATAGCGAACCTGAGCCAATTTCATCAAAGCCTGTATTTCCGAGCTGGGGATTGCCCGCCAGACCGGGAAAAGTCTGACCATCAGATGTCAACATCGCCGCGCCGCGCAGAACATACATGGTGCCGAGAGTGCAGATAAAAGGGGCCACATTATAGCGGGTGATAATCCAGCCATTCACGGCGCCAATGAATGCCCCAATAAGTAACACGACAGGAACAATCAACCACACGCTGGGGAAAATGGCGATACCGAACATCGGCAATACGATCCCTTTAGTAATCAACCATCCGGCGATCATCCCGCATAAACCCAGCGTTGCGCCGATTGAAAGGTCGATACCTGCGGTAATGATGACGAAAGTAATCCCTAGTGCCAGGAAAGCATTAATGGCGATATGCTTAATCATGATAACCATACTACCCGCGGATAAAAATCCGGGAACCGTCATGGTAAAGAAACCCACAATTAAAAACAGTGCGATAAAGGTACGCAGTTTAAGTAAAAGCAGGAAAATGTTTTCTCGGGACAGTGAAGCCCCGCGGCGCGGAGCTAAGGCCGCGGTTTGTGTCGTTTTCATCTCAAAACCCCTGAGCGCTAGCTGTAACCAGTGCGGATTCTTCTGCCCGTTCGCGGGCAATATCGGCGGTTAACTTGCCGCCGGACATCACCAAAATACGGTCAGAAACCGCCATAATTTCTTTGAGATCGGAAGTAGAGAAGACAACTGCTATGCCTTGTTGTGAAAGCTGCACCATCATGCGAAATACGTCTGCTTTCGCACCGATATCAATGCCGCGAGTCGGTTCGTCGAGGAACAGGACTTTGGGGTTTGTTAACAGCGAGCGACCAATAACCACTTTCTGCTGGTTACCGCCGCTCAGCGCCTGAATTTCCACTTCCGGTGAAGAAACTTTAATCGACAGGTTGCCGATGGTGCTGGCTACGACGGTTTCTTCTTCTTTATTTGCGATGGTTAGTCCCCGCCGCAGCCGTCGCCACAAGCTGGCAATTGTCAAATTATTGGCGACGGAGGAAACTGGGAAGATGCCGGTACGCTTACGATCTTCCGGTACCAGGCTCATTCCCATACGTATACGATCGGCGGGAGTTAAGCGTTGTGGCACCGGTTTACTGTCTAACCATAATTTGCCGAAATAGTTACGTTCGGTGCCAAGCATGCATTCAAATAACTCGGTTCGGCCCGCGCCCATGAGGCCATAAATACCGACAATTTCGCCTGTGTGAACTTTAAAGCTAACATCATTCACCACTTTATTTCCGGCCGCATTAACACAGGTAATATGCTCAGCTTCGAGTAAAGGCGCGCCAAAAGTCCGTCCAGGTTCGAGGAAATTACTGACAGGATCGCTGCCTAACATTTCACGAACAATCCATGGGACGTCAATATCAGAGACTTTTGCTTCTGACTGGAATTTGCCGTCTCGCAGAATAGTGATGACGTCGCCGATAGTCATCAGTTCCTCCAGACGGTGCGAAATATAAATAATTGTCACCCCCTGGCGGGTTAGTTCACGGATCACGCGAAACAGAATGTCGACTTCGGTCTTACTCAGTGCAGATGTCGGCTCATCCAGAATCAGTATGTCTGCATCTTCTGCCAGTGCCTTGGCTATCTCTATCAACTGTTGCTGACCGACTTTGAGATTTCCGACCAGTTCTTTGGGAGAGATGGGTTGATCGAGGCGTTTTAATAGCTCGACGGCACGCTTTTCCTGCTCTGCTTCGTTAATTGGCGCAATACCTTTTTGCAGTTCACGACCAAGAAAAATATTCTCGGCTACGCTCAGATTTTCAAACAGGTTTAATTCCTGATGCACCATGCCGATACCGTGAAGCGCCGCTTCACGGGTACTGGAAAAATGTACCGATTTTCCATTGAGCACTATTTCCCCCAGGCTCGGCTGTTGTACGCCAGCAAGGATTTTCATCAGCGTTGATTTTCCGGCACCATTTTCACCGATAATAACGTTAACCTTGCCGCGCCAAACGTTGTAGTCAACATTGTCCAGCGCCACCGTACCGGGAAACAGCATTGAAATGCCTTTTGTATGCAAAATTATATCTTCAGCAGGAATATCGCTCATTACGGTGTCTCCTGTTTCAGTGCAAGCGCAGCGGCATCCTGAGCTGTTCCATTGCTTAATGTCACCGCGAACAGCACACTGATCTTCTTGCCGACCTATTCAGAATTAATTTTAGGTAATTGTTTAACCGCCTCCCGGTTATAGGCCCGTGAAAGCTGGGCAAACTGAACCTGGTTAGTGAAATCTTCAAATTTGAAGCCAGTGGCATCACGAATAGCATTACCCCGTATTACCGGTCCAACCTGAATGGCGAGGGGACGTCCGTTAATGTTGAAAATAAGTTTTTGTTCACGCGTGTTGCTAATATCAACGTCGAGAACAGTAGCGTTCAGACGCACAAAAAAACTGGCTGGCGTACTTCTTGATGACGCCAGTTGATTCTCCAGTGCATTCATGTCCAGGGAATGCTGACTTGCGGTATCAATAACTCGTGTTTTCCAGGTTTGTTGTGCGATCTGCTGTGGTGACAGATTATCGAAGCTTTGTTTCGCATTAGGATCGGCAGGCAAGATCGGTTTGCCATTGTCATCCAGATCAACCACAGTGCAGGCCGTCAGCAACAGAGCGGCGCACCCTAACAGTGCGGCCCCCCATTGTTTAAAAGACATAGCGTTTCACCTTACTCGCTGAGGTTAAACTTATTCAGTTTGCTGGCATTGGAATCATCAATAAGAATGCAATCCATTAACTGTTTTTCTTCTTTTTGCGCTTTGCCGTTTTTCAGAAAAAAGTCGGCCTGTTCAACGGCCATCTGTGCCTGCTTCCAGCCGGGTTGCAATACGGTAGCTTTGATATTGCCCTTATTGATAATGGAATCACGGGTATAATCACTGCCGTCAAAGCCAACAATAATGACATCTTTCTTGCCGGCGGCTTTCAGTGCGGCCTCCGCGCCCAGCGCCATTGTGTCGTTGCCGGAAATCACGCCAACGATGTCTGGATTGGTTTGTAATATGGCTTCCATTCGAGTAAAAGCTTCCGTCTGGCTCCAGTTAGCTGTTTGTTGCGCCACCATTTTCATATCCGGATAGTCATCAAGTATGTCGTGATAGCCCTGAGAGCGAACGCTGGCATTGGTGTCCGATTGACGGCCAAGCAGCTCGACATATTTACCTTTACCGTTGAGCAACGCGGCGAATTTTTCCGCGCCAATTTGCGCACCTTGATAGTTGTTCGAAACGATTTGTGCCACCGCGATACCCGTTTTATTGATTTCGCGATCGATAAGAAATGCCGGAACGCCAGCCTCCTTTGCTTTTTCCAGTGGCCCAACGGTGGCATCAGCGCCGGCATTATCAAGAATAATGGCCTTTGCTTTGCGGGCGATGGCGGTTTCAATTAATTGGTTTTGTTTATTCACATCATCGTCATGGGAGGCAATGAGTGTGCTGTAACCCAACTCTTTCGCTTTTTCCGCTGCGCCATCAGCCTCAGCTTTAAAGAATGGGTTGTCATGAGAGGGGGTAATAATGGCAATCAGGCCGTTGTCGGCGGCACACAGTGAACTGGATGCGGCAATCATTGAAGCGAACAGGACGGATTTAACAAAGGTAACTTTCATCGTTTTTCTCCACATTGAATATTTATTCAATAATGATTTATTATTCATAGTAACGATAAAGCTGAGTTGTGGAAGTGTCTATGGTTTAAACCGTTAATTTTTTAAAAGGAGAAAGAGATCACGATTTATAACGGGGTAAAGTACAGGTAATGATATGGCGGTCTATTTTTAAGTAATTAATTTTTATAGTAAATTTATTTAATAAAGGAGAGAAGTCAGTATTTAGCTGCAAATGGAGTGTCGCTGGAGAGGCTGATATTACCTGGGCGCTATGAAAACCCGGGAAGGACAGAGCATGAGATGACCACGCCTTAAACCCACTTTCTTTCGCCGAAAACGCCAGCGTCAGCGCCAGTTCTGGCGGCAGGCCGCTGGCTTCCAGCACTTTTTTTTCCGCCGCATTGATGATGCTGCTTTCCAGTTCGGCTGCCAGAGAGGGCGAGAGTATCCGTTCGATATCAATACCGACCGGTTGATCTGAGACCACCGCCAGCGCGCTATGTTCGCAGTGGCTGATGCTTCCGTACCACGGCGCTGGCCACAGCGGCTGACGCCGGTCGCCAATCGCCGGGACACATTTTTCCCCCACTTCCCGCAGCGCATAAACTGCGGCAATGCGCCCGGCAAGATGCTCGGTCTGACGTTTACGGGCGCAGTCGGTTAACCGGGCGTGATGAGGCAACCACAGTAAATCCGCTGGCTGAAAGGTCGCCGGGTCGAAATCTACCCGCTGAAGCGAGTGACCGGCAAGTTGAATGATCGAGTGATTGATTTGCATTGCGTGATGTTAGCAGATTCTCCCTTCCGCCCTCTATGGGAAGAGGGCGGGGGATTCAGACAAGCAATCAGAAGTGGGTATTGACACTCATATACCAGGTACGGCCAGGTTCGTTATAGGTGTACGCGCCTGCGCCATACATATAACCCTTGTTACCGCCTGTGGTTTGCGCGTTACCGGCACGCCAGTGGCGCTTATCGAAGACGTTATCCACGCCGCCGGTCAGGCTGACGTTTTTCGTAACATCCCAGGTCGCGCTCAGGCCGAGAATGCTGTATGGGCTAACCACGTCTTTCTCGCTACCTGTGACGGGTTGACCTTTGTAGTTATATTTCTTCGGCTGCTGCTTACCATACCAGGTAAAGGTCGACTGCAGAGAAACATCCTGATGTACTTGCCAGCTCAGGGTTGAGTTCAGCGTGTATTCGGGAATAATCGACAGACGATCGCCGGTAGTTTTATTCTTACTCTTTAACATGTAAGTGATGTTGTTGGTCCAGTTAACCGTTTCGCTCACAGGAACGTTCAGGGTGCCTTCCAGACCTTCAACCACTGCTTTCGGCACGTTTTCCCACTTGTAGAGATCGGTACCGTTACTGTTGGTATAAACAGGCGCATAACCTGCTTCAATCTTGTCACGATAGTCGTTGCGGAACCAGGTCACGCCTGCCAGCCAGCCGTCGCGTTTAAATTCGAGGCCGATCTCTTTGTTGATGCTGGTTTCGGCTTTCAGATTATCATTACCCTGTAGGTAGCAGCCACCCTGGCTCGCATAGCAGCCCTGGCCTTTACTGTACAGAATGTAGTTGGGGTTGGTTTGAAACAGGCTTGGCGCTTTATAGGCGCGGGCGATACCCATTTTTAACGTGAAGTCATCCCAAAGTCCCTGGGACAAGTTCAGCGATGGGCTCCAGTTATTGCCGACGATACTGTGGTGATCGAAGCGCAGTGCCGGGGTCAACATGGTAGTGTCGGTTAACTCCATGTTGTTCTCAGCAAACAGAGAGAAAATTTTTGCTTTTGAGTATGGACTGCGACCAGCGCTATCGTAGCCTGGGATATCTCCGCCCAAAAAGGTTTGGGTATTAGAGGATTTATCCTTCATCCGTTGCTGGTTCCACTCAGTACCCAGAGTCAGGTTCTGGTTCACCAGCAGATCGAACGGTATGCTCACTTCACTGTGCAGCGTGACATCGTTCAGATCGGCATCAATATATTTTTGCGTGGAATTCGGGTCAAAGATCCCTTCAGTACCGCCCGCCAGACCTTCAGGCGTCCGCGAGTTACGGGTACGTTCATACTGCGCCCAGTTACTGGTGGTGATGCCGTTATCCCAGGCGCCGTTCCAGGTCAGGGCGTAGTTGTTGCGATAAAGGCGGTTAGTCTCTTTACCGTAGTTCTTTTTCACCAGATCGTTACTGTTGGTGTTTTGCGTATCGCCAGAGTAGAGGTTGCCCTGACGGCTATAGCCCGCTTCCAGCTCAATGGACTGCATCGGGGCGAAGTCCCAGCGCACCGTGCCGTTAATATCTTTATTAATCACCCCTTCACGCCCGGCGGGGAGAGTGTCAGCATAAATGCCGGTACGCTCAGACTGATGTCCCTTGTTGATATCCCAGGCGTCGGCCTGCGTTTTATCGAGGTTGCCGTACAGGCGGAAGCTGAAGTCGCCGCCCAGCGGGCCGCTAAGGCTAAAGTTGGTGCGTTTAGTGGCGCCTTCGTCTTTATGTTCCGGAACGTTGAAATAGGTATCCCATGAACCGTGCCACTCATCGCCGCCTTTCTTGGTGATGATATTGACGACGCCGCCCGCCGCGCCATTACCGTAACGGGCGGCGGCCGGGCCGCGAATAACTTCAATACGCTCGATCATTTCAGGCGGCACCCAGCCGGTATCGCCGCGGGTATCGCGTTCGCCGCGCCAGCCGAGACGCACGGAGTTGCGGCTGGTAACCGGTTTTCCGTCAACCAGGATCAAGGTATTTTCCGGGCCCATACCGCGAATATCAATCTGGCGATTGTTGCCGCGCTGGCCGCTGGTGGAGTTACCGGTCAGATTGACGCCCGGCATGGTGCGGATTATTTCCGAGATATCACGGGCAGGCGGATTTTTACGAATTTCATCGGCGGTAATGGTTGATACGCCCGGAGCCTGAAGGTTCTGCTCGGCAGCGGTAACCACCATAGTTTCATCAGAGGTTGTTGTTTTGCTATCCGAGGTCACTTCCGCCGCGCTCAGCGGAAAGGCGACCCCATAGATACCCAGATTGACCAGCAAGGCCAGAGATTTGATCCTGTTATTCATTGTACATCCTGCTTTTCGTCGCCACCTCCCCCGGAAAATCCTTCCCGTCCGGAGGCGTGGTGGTGCCAATGTCGTCAGTAGAGGGCAAAGGCACTCCATCGCTGACTAAGATCCCGGTCCTCAGGTATAGTTATTGGCTTGTTAGACTCAAGGCTGTGCTCGCGCTCTGCGCGCTGTCCATGAGCAAACAGCCGGCAACAATAATGCCTGCTGGACCTGGCTCTAAATTAGCCATCTCTGACATGTTTAATTTGAAAGACGCGCTTCCCACAGCGCGCTAATACGCTATTGCAAATGGAAATGGTTATCAATAATATTATCAATAAATATTGCGTTTATTGATACGTTTGTTGATAAATGTCACGATAAACATAAGGTTGGTGAATGCATAAGAGAGGAAGCGATGGCTGGTGGCAGAGCCTCTCCGGTCCGCAAATAGAGGCCATTGATGGCGCGTATCGGGTGACGTTCTGGTGGCGCGATCCGGCAGGCGACGAAATGTCTTCGCCAACTCAAAAGGTGTGGATCTATATCACGGGTGTCACTGACCATCATAAAAACTCGCCGCCACAAACGTTACAGCGCCTTCCAGGTACCGATGCCTGGTTCTGGCAAACAACGCTTTCTCCCGGCTGGCGCGGCAGTTACTGCTTTGTTCCCTCTGAGAGTGATGATGACTTTTCCCCTCAGCTTTTTAACGGCGAGAGTCCGGACCGCACGCTGCTGCGCGAAGGCTGGCGCAAGCTGCTGCCGCAGGCGATTGCCGATCCGCTAAACCCGCAAAGCTGGAAGGGAGGACGCGGCCATGCCGTCTCTGCGCTGGCGCTTCCTGATGCGCCGGAACAGCCGGGCTGGGCGCTGAGCGATGAATCATATCAGCCGCCGGTCTGCATTGAGTGGCAGAGTCAGCGTCTTGGCAATACGCGACGAATATGGATTTACGCCACTGGCGCAGCACACCCGCAAGCCCGCCCGCTGGCGATCCTGCTTGATGGACAGTTCTGGGCTGAAAGTATGCCGGTCTGGTCGCCGCTGGCGGGCCTGACTCGTGAAAAGCGGCTTCCGCAGGCGGTTTATCTGCTCATTGACGTGATTGATAACCAGCACCGTGCCGAGGAGCTTCCCTGCAATGAAGCGTTCTGGCTGGCTGTTCAGGAAGAGTTGCTGCCGCTGGTGCGCCAGACAACGCCATTTAGCGATCGCGCGGATCGCACCGTGGTGGCTGGCCAGAGCTTCGGCGGCCTGGCGGCAATGTTCGCCGCGCTCTACTGGCCGCAACGTTTTGGCTGCGTGCTCAGCCAGTCCGGTTCCTACTGGTGGCCCCATCGCGGCGGCGCGCAGACGGGAGTACTGATCGAGCGCTTAAGCCGCGGCGAACTCCATCCTCAAGGGTTGCGAATCTGGCTGGAAGCCGGTGTTCGCGAACCCATCATCTTTCGCGCGAACCAGGCGCTTCTTGCGCATCTGGAACCGCAATCTGTTTTCTGGCGTCAGGTTGACGGCGGGCATGATGCGCTTTGCTGGCGCGGCGGGCTGACGGCGGGACTTATCCAGCTATGGCAACCTTTATGCCGCGAAGAGTAGCGAAGCACGTTTTACGAGGAATTTGACATGCAATTCAGTAACCCCTTCGATGATCCGCAAGGGCAGTTTTACATTCTGCGCAATGACCAGCAGCACTACAGCCTGTGGCCGCATCACTGCGCGCTGCCGGAAGGCTGGGCGGTGGCGTGCCCGCCGCAGTCAGTCGATGCATGTAACCGCTGGCTGATGGCAAACTGGTCAACCCTTACCCCCGCGCACCATGCGATCTGAGGAGCCAATGATGAGCACGCGTTTACCGCTGGTGGCGGCACAGCCAGGGATCTGGATGGCCGAGCGCCTTTCGACGCTGCCCGGCGCCTGGAGCGTCGCCCACTACGTCGAGCTGCGCGGCGATATTGATCCGGCTCTGCTCGGACGGGCGATCGTCATCGGGTTGTCGCAGGCTGACACCCTGAGCATGCGTTTTACTGAAGATAATGGCGAAGCCTGGCAGTGGGTCGACGAAAGCCGCGAGTTTGCCGAACCGGAGTATCAGGACCTGCGTGGGGAGAGTGACCCGCATGCCGCCGCGCTGGCGCGAATGCAGGCCGACCTCGGGCAGAACTTGCGCGTGGACGGTGGTAATCCGCTGGTCTGCCATCAACTGCTGAGGGTGGGAGAGACTCGCTGGTACTGGTATCAGCGTTATCATCATTTACTGGTCGATGGTTTCAGTTTTCCGGCGATTACCCGCCAGATCGTCGCGATTTATCGTGCCTGGCGACGTGGCGAAGAGACGCCCGCTTCGCCGTTTACCCCCTTTGCCGACGTGGTGGAAGAGTATCAGCGCTATTACGGCAGCGATGCCTGGCAGCGCGACAAACAGTTCTGGCAGGAGCAGCGTGAAGCCCTGCCGCCTCCGGCCTCTCTCTCAGCCGCGCCTTTAGCCGGGCGGGCGACCAGCACCGATATCTGGCGAATGAAGCTGGAGGTTGATGCTGACGCCTTCAACCGCCTGGCGGCGAGCGCGCCGCAGTGCCAGCGTGCGGACCTGGCGCTGGCGCTGACGACTCTGTGGCTGGGGAGGCTATGCAGCCGAATGGCGTACGCCGCGGGCTTTATTTTTATGCGCCGGATGGGCTCGGTGGCGCTAACCGCCACGGGGCCGGTGCTGAATGTCCTGCCGCTGGCGGTCAATATTGACGCCGGGGACACGCTGCCGGAACTGGCAACGCGTCTCGCCGGGCAACTGAAGAAAATGCGCCGTCATCAGCGCTATGACGCTGAACAGATCGTTCGCGACAGCGGTAAGGCGGCGGGCGATGAACCGCTGTTTGGTCCGGTGCTCAATATTAAAGTCTTTGACTACCAGCTCGACATTGACGGCGTGCAGACGGTGACGCATACCCTGGCCACCGGCCCGGTGAATGACCTTGAGCTGGCGCTATTCCCGGATGAAGCGGGCGGCCTGTCGCTGGAGATTCTGGCTAATAAACAGCGTTATGATGAACCGACGCTACGCGGGCATATCGCCAGATTATCCCTGTTGTTGAGCCAGTTTGCGGAGAACCCGGATCTGCGCTGTGGCGAAGCGAATATGCTGTCCACAGAGGAAACGGCGCGGTTGCGGCAGGTGAATAATACCGCTATTGCGCTCCCCGAGACCACGCTGAGCGCGCTGGTTGCGAAGCAGGCGGAAAAGACCCCGGATGCGCCTGCGCTGGCAGATGCCCGCTGGCAGTTTAGCTATCGCGAGATGCGTCAGCAGGTGGTGGCGCTGGCTGAATTGCTGCGCGCGCGTGGCGTCAAACCGGGCGATAGCGTGGCGGTGGCGCTGCCGCGTTCCGTGTTTCTGACTCTGGCGCTACACGGTATTGTTGAAGCCGGAGCCGCGTGGCTACCGCTGGATACCGGTTATCCCGACGATCGTCTGAGGATGATGCTGGAAGACGCCCGTCCGTCATTACTGATTACCTCTGAGGATCAACTGGCGCGCTTTAGCGATATTCCCGGCCTGCAAAGCCTGTGCTATCAGCAGCCGCTGGCGGCGGGCGATGCTGCACCGCTGGCGCTCTCTCAGCCCCGGCATACCGCGTATATCATCTTCACTTCCGGCTCTACCGGGAGGCCGAAAGGGGTGATGGTCGGGCAAACCGCCATCGTTAACCGCCTGCTGTGGATGCAGGATCACTATCCGCTCTCCGCTGACGATGTGGTGGCGCAGAAAACGCCGTGCAGTTTTGATGTCTCGGTATGGGAGTTCTGGTGGCCGTTTATTGCCGGCGCGCAACTGGTTATGGCCGAGCCGGAAGCCCATCGCGACCCGCTGGCGATGCAGCGGTTTTTTGCCCGCTATGGGGTGACCACCACGCACTTTGTACCATCGATGCTGGCGGCATTCGTCGCTTCGCTGGATGCGGAAAACGTCGACTCCTGTAAAACCCTGCGTCGGGTATTCTGCAGCGGAGAAGCGCTGCCGACGGCGTTATGCCGGGAATGGGAGAGGTTAACCGGAGCGCCGTTGCATAATCTGTACGGCCCGACGGAAGCGGCGGTGGACGTAAGCTGGTATCCGGCCTGCGGGCCTGAACTGGCGGCGGTGACCGGTACCAGCGTGCCGATCGGCTGGCCGGTGTGGAATACCGGATTGCGGGTTCTGGATGCTTCACTGTGCCCGGTGCCGCCTGGCGTGGCGGGGGATCTCTATCTGACCGGCATTCAACTGGCGCAAGGGTATCTGGGGCGTGCCGATTTAACCGCCAGCCGCTTTATTGCCGATCCTTACGCGCCGGGCGAGCGCATGTATCGCACCGGTGACGTGGCCCGCTGGCTGGATAATGGCGCGGTTGAATATCTTGGGCGCAGCGACGACCAACTGAAAATTCGTGGTCAGCGTATTGAACTCGGTGAAATCGACCGGCTTATGTCGGCGCTGCCGGATGTAGAACAGGCGGTGACGCATGCCTGCATCTTCAACCAGGCCGCAGCCACCGGCGGCGATGCCCGTCAACTGGTGGGTTATCTGGTTTCTGAATCGGGCCTGCCGCTGGATACCGCGGCGTTAAAAGCGCGACTTGGCGAACAGTTGCCGCCGCATATGGTGCCGGTGGCGCTGATTCAACTGCCTGAACTGCCGCTCAGCGCCAACGGTAAGCTGGATCGCAAAGCGCTGCCGTTACCAGCGCTGAACGGTGAACGCGGCGGTCGTCCGCCGGAGCCGGGAGTAGAAACCAGCGTCGCGTCGGCATTCAGCCAGTTACTGGGCTGCGAAGTGAATGATATCGACGCCGATTTCTTCGCGCTTGGCGGCCATTCGCTGCTGGCGATGCGCCTGGCGGCGCTGTTGAGCCGCGAGCTGGCGCGGGAGGTGACGCCGGGACAGGTGATGGTTGCTTCTACCGTCGGCAAGCTGAGCGCGCTGCTGGCATCCGATCTTAGCGATGAGCAGGCTCAGCGTCTGGGCTTCGACGCGATCCTGCCGCTGCGCAAGAGCAGCGGCCCGACGCTGTTCTGCTTCCATCCGGCTTCCGGTTTCGCCTGGCAGTTCAGCGTGCTGGCGCGCTATTTAAGCCCGCGCTGGTCGATTACCGGCATTCAGTCACCGCGACCGCAGGGGCCGATGGCGACGGCGGCGGATCTGGATGCGGTCTGCGAACATCATCTGCAAACCTTACTTCAGCAGCAGCCGCATGGTCCCTATTATCTGTGTGGTTATTCGCTCGGCGGTACGCTGGCGCAGGGGATTGCCGCCCGCTTACGCCAGCGCGGGGAAGCGGTGGCGTTCCTGGGGCTGCTGGATACCTGGCCGCCGGAAACGCAGAACTGGGCGGAAAAAGAGGCTAACGGTCTGGATCCTGACGTGCTGGCGGAGATTGCGCGGGAACGTGAGGCATTTCTTGCTGCCCGGCAGGGGCAGGCTTCCGGCGAGCTGTTCAGCGTTATTGAAGGCAACTACGCCGATGCGGTGCGCCTGTTAACCACCGCTCACAGCGCGAAGTTTGACGGCAAGGCGACGCTGTTTGTGGCGGAGAAAACCCGTCAGCGAGGCATGGACCCGCTGGTGGTCTGGGGGCCGTGGGTCGGTGAGCTGGAGGTGTTTAGCCAGGATTGCGCGCATGTGGATATTATCTCCCCGCAGGCTTTTGAAGCGATTGGTCCGGTGCTCAGGGAGATTCTGGGGTAGCGCTTACCCGATCTACCAAATTATGGGAAACCGTAGGCCCGGTAAGCGTAGTGTAGCGCCACCGGGCGAGTCCGTGAACGCCAGTTTAACGTCGCCCCAGCGGCACCACCAGCGGCGTATGGGCGACCGGATCGTCAATGATCGTACAGCGCAATCCATAAACCTTCTCGATCAGTTCGGCGCTGACAATCTCCCTCGGCGCGCCTTCGGCGACAATTTTGCCGTCGCGCAGGGCAATCAAATGGGTGGCGTAGCGGCAGGCCTGGTTCAGGTCGTGCAGGACTGCGGCCAGGGTATATCCTTTTTTCTGATTCAACTCGCTAAGCAGTTCAAGCAGATCGATCTGATGGCTGATATCGAGCCAGGTGGTCGGCTCATCCAGCAGCATAATCGCTGTCTCCTGAGCCAGCACCATGGCAATCCACGCCCGCTGGCGCTGGCCGCCGGAGAGGGTATCGACGCTTTGCAGCGCAAGCTCAGTGATCCCCGTGGCTTTCATTGCCTTGCTGACCGCCTCTTCATCTTCTTTACGCCAGCGGGTAAACAGCGGCTGGTGCGGATAGCGCCCGCGGGCGACCAGCTCCTGAACGGTGATATCGCCCGGCGTGGTGGCGTTCTGCGCCAGCAGACCAATACGTTTGGCGACCTCTTTACTGGCGTAATGCTGGATCTGCTCACCATCAAGATAAACATGACCGCTGACTGGCGTCATCAGACGGCTGAGGGTTCGTAGCAGCGTCGATTTACCGCAGCCGTTGGGACCAATAATGGCGGTAAAGTGCCCGTCAGGAATGGTGACGCTCAGCGATTCAGCGATGGTCTTTTTGCCGTACGCCAGCGTCAACTGGTCGCCGCGCAAACGGGAAGCTATAGCGGTCATTTTTTGCGGGACTCCTGAATTAATAACGCGATAAGGTAGATACCGCCAAGGCTGACGGTCACTACCCCTACCGGTAACTGATAAGGCATAAACAGACGCTGAGCACAGTAGTCGGATAGCGCCAGCAGCAGGGCGCCGCACAGCGCCGCCTGGGTTAGCCCCCAGCGCGCGGTACCGCTAAGACGGCGCGCGATATGCGGGGCCACCAGCGCAATAAACGAAATCGGTCCGGCAAGCGCGGTGGCGGCGGCGGTAAGCAGCACCCCAACCAGCATCATCAGCAGCCGTGAACGCTCAACCCGCACGCCCAGCGCGCAGGCGGTATCGTCGCCCATCTCCAGCAGCCGCATACGTCGCGCCAGCAGCGCGCCGCAGATAAGCATCAGCAGGATCAGCGGCGCGGAGGGCCAGGTTTTGCCCCACGTCAGGCCGTTAAGGGAACCGGCATACCATAATCCGGCGGAGAGCGCGGTTTCAAGCGAGGCGCGTAACAGCAGCCAGGTATTGAATGCCACCAGCATGGCGCGAATGCCGATACCGATAATAATCAGGCGAAAGGTCTCAATGCCGTTGCGCCAGGCCAGCAGCCAGACCACCAGCGCGGTGAGGATACCGCCGATCATTGCCGCCATTGAGATGGCCGTCAGGTTCTGGCCGAAGAACACCATCGCGATCAGTACGCCGCTCCAGGCCCCGGTGTTAAAACCCATGACGTCCGGGCTGCCCAACGGGTTGCGGGTCAACGACTGAAAAATCGCGCCGCTGACGCCGAGCGCGGCGCCGATAAGCAGCGCCATCAGCACGCGCGGCAGACGCCATTGGGTAACGACAAGGGCGACATTGCGCGGCGCATCGCCGAGCAGGGCGGAAATGACCTGGTTAACACTTAACGGCACCAGACCGGTTCCGAGCCCCCACAAGGAGATCAGTACGCTGGCGACGAACAGCAGCAGGCAGCTAAAAATCAGGCGACGAGAAGGCGCAATCACATCGTACCTCGACGCGGCTGGCGGCGCACCAGCCAGATCAGGACCGGCGCGCCGATAAAGGCGCTCACTACCGATACCCGTAATTCGCCGGGAACCAGCAGACGGCCAAGTATATCGGCAAACAGTAGCAGGGCAGGCGTCGCCAGTAGGGTAACCGGTAGCGACCAGCGATGATCGGCACCGACCAGCCAGCGGGCCATATGCGGCATCATCAGGCCGATAAACGCGATCGGCCCGACCACCGCCGTGGCGCTGCCGCACAGGACGGTAATCGCCAGCAGACCGATTAGCTGGGTGCGGGCGACCCGACTGCCTAGCGCGGTTGCGGTATCGTTGCCGAGGCTCAGGCTATTTAATGCCCGGCTCAGCAGCAAGGTGACCAGACCAGCGATAATGACCGGGATCAGCACGATTTTCAGGGTTTGCAGCGTGCGCACATCCAGCGACCCGGCCTGCCAGAAGCGTAACTGATCGTAGACGTCGGGGTTCAGCAGCGCGATGCCGCTGGAAAGCCCTTCCAGCACCGCCGCCAGTGCAACGCCCGCCAGCGTCAGGCGAACCGGGCTCAGCTGGCCGCCGCCCTGGCTACCGGTAAAAGCCACCAGCAGCGAGGCGGCAAAGGCGCCGCTAAAGGCCATCAGCAGTTGTTCCTGCGGCGAAGAGATACCAAACAGCGCCGCGCCCAGCACGATAGCGAAACTTGCACCAGAGTTGACGCCCAGAATTCCCGGGTCCGCCAGCGGATTGCGGGTGAGTGTTTGCATCAGCGCGCCGGCCAGACCCAGCGCGGCACCGGCCAGCAGCCCGGCGAGCGTTCGCGGCAGTCGGGCGTCAAGGACGATGGTGCAATCCGCGCTCTGGCAGGTTCCGGTGAAGGCATCAACGACGACGCTGAACGGCAGCGGTTTGGCGCCAATCAGCAGGCTGAGTGCAATCGCAATGATTAAAATGATTAAAAGACCCGGCACGGCAAAGGCGCGTACCGTAGTCGTGGAAGACGGCATGGCATACATCCCTGACTTGATAATGATAGCAATTATCGTTATCGATTTTATCCGGTTATGTTAGCATGTGCACCCCTAAAAATGGTATGGAAAATAATAACAAGGCGCTGTCATGAACCGACAATCCTGGCTGCTGAACCTCAGCTTGCTGAAAACTCATCCGGCCTTTCGCGCCGTCTTTATCGCTCGTTTTATCTCCATTTTGTCCCTTGGCCTGCTGGGCGTGGCGATTCCGGTGCAAATTCAGATGATGACCCACTCAACCTGGCAGGTGGGGCTGTCAGTGACCTTAACCGGCGGCTCAATGTTTGTCGGTCTGATGGTTGGCGGCGTACTGGCCGATCGCTATGAGCGCAAGCGTTTGATCCTGCTGGCGCGGGGTACCTGCGGTATTGGCTTTGTCGGCCTGTGCCTGAACGCCATGCTGCCGGAGCCGTCGCTAATCGCTATCTATCTGTTGGGGATCTGGGACGGCCTTTTTGCATCCATTGGCGTGACCGCGCTGCTGGCGGCGACCCCGGCGCTGGTCGGACGGGAAAACCTGATGCAGGCGGGGGCGATCACCATGCTAACGGTGCGCCTGGGCTCGGTGATTTCACCGATGATTGGCGGCCTGCTGCTGGCGAGCGGCGGCGTTGCCTGGAACTATGGCCTGGCGGCGATCGGCACCTTTATCACGACCTTAACGCTGCTGCGCTTACCGCTGCTGGCCCCACCGCCGCAGCCGCGGGAGCACCCGTTAAAATCATTGCAGTCGGGGCTGAGATTCCTCTTCAATAGTCCGCTTATTGGCGGCATCGCGCTATTGGGCGGTTTGTTGACGATGGCCAGCGCGGTTCGCGTGCTCTATCCGGCGCTGGCCGGAAGCTGGCAGATGTCGGCGTCGCAGATTGGCCTGCTGTATGCCGCGATTCCTCTGGGCGCGGCGCTGGGGGCGTTGACCAGTGGACAACTGGCGCAGACGGCAAAGCCTGGCGTGCTGATGCTGGCGACAACCGTGGGTTCTTTTGCCGCGATTGCGCTGTTTAGCCTGATGCCGGTGTGGGAACTGGGGGCGCTGTGTCTGGCGTTATTCGGCTGGCTGAGCGCGATAAGCTCGCTGCTGCAATATACGTTGATTCAAACCCAAACCCCGGAAAATATGCTTGGCCGGATCAACGGTTTGTGGACTGCGCAGAACGTGACCGGCGATGCGATAGGCGCGGCGCTGCTTGGCGGTCTCGGCGCGATTCTGACGCCGGTGGCTTCAGCGAGCGTCAGCGGCTGGGCGCTGGTGATTGTTGGCATCGTGCTGGTGGGATTGCTGCGCGAACTGCGTCGTTTTCAGCGCCCTGATGCGGTGAGCGAAAGCTAGTTGATGTTGCTGGCGGTGGTCAGTTCAGGGGGATTTACCTGGGTTACGATTTGTTGAGCGGTTCCGTTAATCGGTGGTTTAAACGAAAACCTAATTCGGTTGATTCACTAACTGAGCTGATATGGGCTGAAATATAAAGGATATAACTTTTTTATGACTTTCAGCCTCTGAAAAGCCCCTGACGAATAACGGACTCACCGCATGGGGGTTGGGCGCATCAAGGAAACCTGGCGAGAACGCAGGCGCGCATCCAGGACTGGCCGCCAGGACGGCGGCCAGAGGGCG
>OIEP01000042.1_pt1 | contig 132702 bp, 113 predicted proteins | sample 1581861 | NCBI WGS metagenome assembly OIEP01 (sample SAMN03281009, study PRJEB24777) | human gut metagenome | isolation source: fecal sample PR192 from 1 month old female Indian infant, vaginally...
GAGTAACAAAAATTATATATAAATGTGTGGCGCATATTATAAATGATGATCACACTACTATCCAATTTTTAGGAGTATATATGCTGCAGGGTTATAACATTGGTATTGTTGCTGATTGGTTGGTTTCTTACGCAGGAGCTGAACGTGTAATCAAAGAGTTTATTGAAATTTATCCGGATGCAAATCTTTATTCAGTCATTGATTTTTTATCAGATAAAGCCCGTAAAGAATTAGGTAATAAAAATATTTCTACAACTTTTATTCAAAATCTACCAAAAGTGAAAGAAAAATATCAACTCTATTTACCATTAATGCCTTTGGCTATCGAACAATTAGATGTTTCTTCTAATGATATTGTAATCTCTAGTAGTCATGCGGTGGCCAAAGGCATTTTAACTGGTCCAGATCAACTACATATTAGCTATGTTCATTCTCCGATACGTTATGCTTGGGATCTTCAGCATCAATACTTAAAAGAGGCAGGATTAACAAAAGGCATTAAGAGTAACATTGCACGGTTTTTATTACATAAAATTAGATTATGGGATTATCGTACTTCCAATGGTGTTGACCATTTTATTGCTAATTCGAATTTTATAGCTAGACGCATAAAAAAAGTTTATGGACGTGATGCTGATGTTATATATCCACCAGTTGACACACAACGATTTATCCTTAACTCATATAAAGAAAACTATTATTTCACAGCGTCACGTTTGGTTCCATATAAGCGAATTGATTTGATTGTTGAAGCATTTAGTCATATGCCGGACAAAAAACTTGTAGTGATTGGTTCTGGCACTGAGATGAAAAAAATAAAATCGAAAGCTACTACAAATATTGAAATTTTAGGTTATCAACCTGATCATGTCATGGAGGAATACATGAGTAAAGCCCGCGCTTTCGTGTTTGCGGCAGAAGAAGATTTTGGCATTACTCCTGTTGAAGCGCAGGCTTGTGGAACCCCTGTTATAGCTTTTGGTAAAGGCGGAAGCCTTGAGACAGTTCGACCTTACGGTGTGAATAATCCAACTGGATTGTTCTTTTATAAGCAAGACGTTTCTTCAATTATTGAAGCAATCAATAAATTCGAATTAGTTAAGGAAGATATTCTCCCGCAAGATTGTCGCAATAATGCAGAAAAGTTTTCATCAGAGCGTTTTAAAAAAGAAATTTCAAATTACGTCGAATCGAAATGGAACTCTTTCTTAGATAATAAACAGATACTATACTGAATAAGTCTTTCATGTCTTAAAGTCAAATAGATAAATCAGATAGTGTTCTTAAAAGTAAAATATGGAAAATAGCATGGCAATCCTACATCACCGAGCTCGCTCTAAACCAAATGCATCCATCATTTCCATGATGCAGCGCTTCTCAGATATTGCTATTATTTTTCTGGGATTATATTTTGTTTCGTCATTAAATAATCTATCGTTCGGAGTTAGAGAGATCTTAGTTGGACTCCTTGTTTTGGTTATTTTCCAGATGATAGGTGGTATAACTGATTTTTATAGATCATGGCGTGGTGTCAAAATATCAACTGAACTAACGTTGTTAGTGCAAAACTGGACCTTAGGGCTGATATTTACTGCTGGGATAATATCTTTTTTTTCTAATTTCAATTTTTCATATAAAATATTTTTACAATGGTATATTGCGGTTAATATAGTTATTGTATTATGTAGAGTAGCTATAAGATATTTTGCGGGTATGATACGTAAATTTGGATATAATACACGCTATGTAGCTGTTGCTGGTTCAATGCCTGCAGGTATAAGCTTATTACGTAGTTTCGAAGAAGAGCCATGGTTAGGCTTTGTTGTTAGAGGGATATACGACGATATGAAGTCAAGCGATATCATAAATCAATATTCTGGTGATTTGAAACAATTAGTTTCTGAAGCTAAGACAGGAAAACTTGATCGTATCTATATCGCCATGAATATGGGTGATGAAGTTAAGCTCAAAACTTTAATAAAAGAACTAACTAACACCACTTGTTCTGTATTTCTTATTCCTGACATATTTACATTTAATATTCTTCAGTCACGAACTGAAGAAGTGAATGGCGTTCCCGTTGTCCCCCTTTTTGATACACCACTTAACGGGATAAATATGGTATTTAAACGTCTCGAAGATATAATAGTCTCATCCATTATATTAGTTTTTATCTCTCCAGTTTTGTTGCTTATTGCCCTTGCTGTTAAAATGACTTCACATGGTCCAATTCTTTTTCGACAAATAAGATATGGTATGGATGGTAAACCGATTAAAGTTTGGAAGTTTAGAACGATGGTAGTAATGGAAAATGGCGGGATTGTCACTCAAGTAACAAAAAATGATAGCAGAGTCACCAAAATCGGTCGGATTCTTCGTAAAACATCGCTTGATGAGTTACCACAATTTTTTAATGTTCTTCAAGGTGAAATGTCTATTGTTGGCCCAAGGCCCCATGCAGTTGCTCATAATGAACAATATCGAAATTTAATTGATGGATATATGCTACGGCATAAAGTAAAACCAGGAATCACAGGTTTAGCACAAATTAATGGTTGGAGAGGGGAAACAGATACATTAGAGAAAATGCAAAAACGTGTTGAGTATGATCTTGAATATATTCGTGAATGGAGTATTTGGTTAGATTTAAAAATAATATTTCTGACAATATTTAAAGGCTTTGTTAATAAATCGGCATATTAGAACTACTAGATAGTTTATTTAATAGCTATTACTTGATTCATGAGCCCATGCTTTTATTTTTAATGAATAATAATACTAGTGACGTTATATACTAGAGAATTATTTCTGAATAAATATTACTTCTATACTATACGATTTGATGCATTTAAGATAACATTATCATTACATTTAAGCTGCGAACAGTCGCAGTGACCACACCTGACAGGAGTATGTAATGTCCAAGCAACAGATCGGGGTTGTCGGTATGGCTGTGATGGGGCGCAACCTTGCGCTCAACATCGAAAGCCGGGGTTATACCGTCTCCGTTTTCAACCGCTCCCGTGAAAAGACCGAAGAAGTGATTGCCGAGAATCCAGGCAAGAAACTGGTCCCACACTATACAGTACAAGAGTTTGTTGAATCGCTCGAAACTCCACGCCGCATCCTGTTAATGGTGAAAGCGGGTGCAGGCACTGACAGTGCCATCGATTCCCTGAAGCCGTATCTGGATAAAGGTGACATCATCATCGATGGTGGCAATACTTTCTTCCAGGACACTATTCGCCGTAATCGCGAGCTCTCAGCAGAAGGCTTCAACTTCATTGGTACCGGTGTATCCGGTGGTGAAGAGGGCGCTCTCAAAGGTCCGTCGATTATGCCTGGCGGGCAGAAAGAAGCTTATGATCTGGTTGCTCCGATTCTTAAGCAGATTGCCGCAGTCGCAGAAGACGGTGAGCCATGCGTAACCTACATTGGTGCGGATGGAGCAGGTCATTATGTAAAAATGGTTCACAATGGTATTGAATACGGCGACATGCAGCTGATTGCAGAAGCGTACGCTTTACTGAAGGGAGGTCTGGCACTTTCTAACGAAGAGCTGGCGCAGACCTTTACCGAATGGAATGAAGGTGAGCTGAGCAGCTACCTGATTGACATCACCAAGGACATTTTTACCAAGAAGGATGAAGAAGGGAAATACCTGGTTGATGTGATTCTGGATGAAGCCGCAAACAAAGGTACTGGTAAATGGACCAGCCAGAGCTCTCTGGATCTTGGTGAACCGCTGTCTCTGATTACTGAATCCGTTTTCGCTCGCTATATCTCTTCCCTGAAAGACCAGCGTGTGGCCGCTTCTAAAGTGCTGACTGGGCCGCAAGCGCAAACTGCGGGTGACAAGGCCCAGTTTATTGAGAAAGTTCGCCGTGCCCTGTATTTGGGTAAGATTGTCTCTTATGCTCAGGGTTTCTCCCAGTTGCGTGCAGCATCCGATGAATACCACTGGGATCTGAACTACGGTGAGATCGCAAAAATCTTCCGTGCTGGCTGTATTATTCGTGCTCAGTTCCTGCAGAAGATCACGGATGCCTATGAACAGAATGCGGGTATCGCTAACCTGCTGCTGGCGCCATACTTCAAACAAATTGCCGATGAGTATCAGCAGGCGTTGCGTGATGTGGTTGCTTACGCGGTGCAGAACGGTATTCCGGTCCCGACTTTCTCTGCGGCCATCGCTTATTATGACAGCTACCGTTCCGCGGTGTTGCCAGCGAATCTGATTCAGGCTCAGCGTGATTATTTTGGTGCGCATACCTATAAGCGTACCGATAAAGACGGTGTATTCCACACTGAGTGGTTGGATTAATTTAGTTCTGCAATAGCCAGGCTTTTTGTCTGGCTATTTCCATCGCATATTTTTTTGTTTATGCATGCTATGCATCTGTTGGGATTTTATTCTCTGAATATATAATTTTTGTTCTTTTTCGGATTCCTTAGTATATCCGTTTTCTGGATTTCTATATTACTCTTCTTCTGTCTTTAGTATTTTTCTGGGTGTTTAATCACAGGGTTTAATTAAAGGATATTAATATGTTGCTTCCTGTAATTATGGCTGGCGGGACAGGTAGTCGTCTCTGGCCGATGTCTCGTGAACTTTATCCTAAACAGTTCTTACGGCTGTATGGGCAGAACTCAATGCTGCAGGAAACTATCTCACGTCTTTCCGGGTTAGATATTCACGAACCCATGGTTATCTGCAACGAAGAACACCGATTTTTGGTGGCTGAACAGTTACGGCAGCTCAATAAACTGTCAAACAATATCATCCTTGAGCCGATAGGCCGTAATACCGCACCCGCTATCGCGCTTGCTGCATTGCAGGCGACGCAAAATGGTGAAGATTCGCTGATGCTTGTACTCGCAGCTGACCACATCATTAATAATCAGCAGGTCTTCCACGATGCCATTCGTGTAGCGGAACAGTACGCACAAGCTGATCATTTGGTCACGTTTGGTATCGTACCGGATTCCCCGGAAACCGGGTATGGCTATATCCAGCGTGGTGAAGCGCTGAGTGAAGGGGAGCAAACACCATATAAAGTCGCTCGTTTTGTGGAGAAACCGGATCTGGAGCGCGCGCAGGGCTACCTGGCTTCCGGTGAATACTACTGGAACAGCGGAATGTTTATGTTCCGGGCCAAAAAATACCTTTCTGAGCTAGAGAAGTTTCGTCCCGACATCCTTGAGGTGTGTACAGCAGCAGTCAGTGCCGCTGATAGCAGTAGCGATTTTATTAGCATCTCGCACGATATTTTCAGTACCTGTCCGGATGAGTCTGTTGATTATGCCGTGATGGAAAAAACTGCCGATGCTATCGTGGTAGGGTTGGATGCAGACTGGAGCGACGTGGGATCCTGGTCTGCCCTCTGGGACGTTAGCCCGAAAGATGATCTGGGTAATGTACTGATGGGGGATGCCTGGGTACACAATAGCCAGAACTGTTATATCAACAGCGACGAAAAGCTGGTGGCAGCCATTGGTGTTGAGGATCTGGTGATTGTCAGCACCAAAGATGCTGTTCTGGTGATGAACAAAAACCGCTCTCAGGATGTGAAAAAAGTAGTGGAGTACCTGAAGCTTAACCAGCGTAGCGAATACAAACGCCATCGCGAAATTTACCGTCCCTGGGGGCGCAGCGATGTGGTGGTGCAGACTCCACGCTTTAACGTTAACCGGATTACTGTTAAACCGGGTGGAGCGTTTTCCATGCAGATGCATCACCATCGTGCTGAGCACTGGGTGATTTTGGCAGGTACCGGGCAGATTACGGTTAATGGTAAACAGTTCCTGCTTACTGAAAATCAGTCAACCTTTATTCCCATAGGTGCCGAGCACTGCCTGGAAAACCCGGGGCGTATTCCTCTGGAAGTACTGGAAATACAGTCTGGCTCATATCTTGGTGACGATGACATTATTCGTATTAAAGATCAGTATGGCCGTTGCTAATTTGTATTTAAGGACTAAATAGATGGCAAAATTAAACTGTTTTAAAGCCTACGATATTCGTGGTGAACTTGGCGAAGAATTAAACGAAGATATTGCCTACCGAATTGGTCGTGCTTACGGCGAGTTCCTGAAGCCAAAACAGATTGTAGTGGGTGGCGACGTCCGCCTGACCAGCGAGTCCTTGAAGCTGGCGCTGGCCAATGGTCTGATGGATGCGGGTACTGATGTGCTGGATATTGGCCTGAGTGGTACAGAAGAGATTTACTTTGCCACCTTTCATCTTGGCGTAGACGGTGGTATCGAAGTGACGGCCAGTCATAACCCGATGAACTACAACGGTATGAAGCTGGTACGGGAAAATGCGAAACCAATCAGCGGTGATACTGGTCTGCGTGATATTCAGCGTTTAGCGGAAGAGAATCAGTTTTCAGCGGTAGAACCATCCCGGCGCGGTACACTGCGTCAGATTTCTATTCTGCAGGAATACGTAGACCATTTGATGGGTTACGTGAATCTGGCAAACTTCACCCGTCCACTGAAGCTGGTGGTGAACTCCGGCAACGGTGCTGCGGGGCATGTGATTGATGAAGTCGAAAAACGTTTTATTGCTGCAGGTGCACCAGTGACCTTTATTAAAGTGCATCACCAGCCGGATGGTAATTTTCCTAACGGTATTCCTAACCCACTGCTGCCGGAGTGCCGTCAGGATACTGCCGATGCGGTGCGTGAGCATGCTGCTGATATGGGTATCGCATTTGACGGAGACTTCGACCGCTGTTTTCTGTTTGATAACGAAGCAGAATTTATTGAAGGTTATTATATTGTTGGTTTGCTGGCAGAAGCTTTTTTACAGAAGCAACCGGGGGCAAAAATTATTCACGACCCGCGCCTGACATGGAACACGGTAGATATTGTGACCCGTAGTGGTGGTACGCCGGTGATGTCGAAAACCGGGCATGCATTTATTAAAGAACGTATGCGTCAGGAAGATGCCATTTATGGAGGCGAGATGAGCGCGCACCACTATTTCCGTGATTTCGCTTATTGCGATAGCGGGATGATCCCGTGGCTACTGGTAGCAGAACTGTTGTGTCTGAAAAACAACTCTCTGAAAGCGCTGGTGGCGGATCGTCAGGCGGCATTCCCGGCTTCCGGGGAAATTAACCGTAAGCTTGAGAATGCCGCAGCGGCGATTGCTCGCATCCGGGAGCGCTACGAGCCGGATGCAGCGAATGTAGACACGACTGACGGTATCAGCATTGAATATCCGGAGTGGCGTTTTAACCTGCGTAGTTCGAATACTGAGCCTGTTGTGCGTCTCAATGTCGAATCGAAAGCAGATGATGAATTAATGAAGATTAAAACCGAAGAAATATTAGATCTTCTTAAATAAAAATTATTCTGAATTTAGGCCATAAGGACAGGTGTTTAGGATTATGCATCACCTTATGGCTCTTTCTTGACTTCCTGTCTTCCTGAGAGTAGAAACATCCACAGTTTTGTTTAATTAGCGGCTAATAAGCCGCCATCCAGTTAACTGATTAAAGTGTGATCGAATGAAAATAACAATTTCCGGTACCGGCTATGTTGGTTTATCGAACGGCATCCTGATTGCGCAAAACCACGAAGTGGTTGCGCTGGATATCGTTCAGTCCAAAGTGGATATGATTAACCAAAAGATTTCCCCGATTGTCGATAAAGAAATTCAGGAATATCTGGCGGAAAAACCGTTGAATTTTCGTGCGACAACGGACAAGCATGATGCATATCGTAATGCGGATTATGTCATTATCGCCACGCCGACTGATTACGATCCGAAAACTAACTACTTCAATACCTCGACCGTTGAAGCCGTTATTCGCGATGTCACGGAGATTAACCCCAACGCGGTAATGATTATCAAATCAACCATTCCTGTTGGCTTCACGCGTGAGATTAAAGAGCGCCTTGGTATTGATAACGTTATTTTCTCGCCGGAATTCCTGCGTGAAGGTCGTGCGTTGTATGACAACCTGCATCCGTCCCGTATCGTGATTGGTGAGCGCTCAGAACGCGCGGAACGTTTTGCCAATCTGCTGAAAGAGGGGGCAATCAAGCAGGATATCCCGACGCTGTTTACCGACTCGACGGAAGCCGAAGCCATTAAGCTCTTTGCCAACACCTATCTGGCCCTGCGCGTCGCGTACTTTAATGAGCTGGATAGCTATGCAGAGAGCAATGGGCTGAACAGTAAACAGATCATTGAAGGGGTATGCCTCGATCCGCGCATCGGCAATCACTACAACAACCCCTCCTTTGGTTACGGCGGCTACTGCCTGCCGAAAGATACTAAGCAACTGCTGGCGAACTATGCCTCTGTGCCGAATAACATCATTGGCGCGATCGTCGATGCTAACCGCACGCGCAAAGATTTTGTCGCCGACTCTATCCTGGCGCGTAAGCCTAAAGTTGTCGGGATTTATCGCCTGATAATGAAGAGCGGCTCAGATAACTTCCGTGCCTCCTCTATCCAGGGGATTATGAAGCGCATCAAAGCCAAGGGGATTCCGGTCATTATTTATGAGCCGGTGATGCAGGAAGATGAGTTTTTCAATTCCCGCGTTGTGCGTGATTTTGACGCTTTCAAACAAGAGGCTGACGTGATTGTCTCTAACCGTATGGCGGATGAGCTGGCCGACGTGGCTGATAAAGTCTATACCCGCGATTTGTTTGGCAGTGACTGATCTTTTCATCTGGCCGGGGTGTAAGCATCCCGGCCAGACCTTCTCTTCAACCATCACCCGCCTGAACTCTGTCCAACTATTCATCCTGCAAATCTTCCCGATCTTCCTTTCTGCCCTCGCCGCATAAAAATGTGACTCCGCTTAAATTCCTGAATTGTGCATCTTGTCCTAATCATTCAGGTCGGATATGTTAAATCCACCTTGTGAAGAGCTACCGTCACTGAGATGTGGACGCTGGAGATAAGCGCCGGAAGGTAAGACAAAGCCTGCTTGCAGGCTTTTGTTATTTCTGACGCCGTACAGGTAAAGAGACCGCCAGTGCCATGAGAGTTGCGCTGGCTTACACTGAACGGCCTGTGCGGGAGTGTTTCTGTGCAGGCTCGTATGGACGATGAAAAGATTAGCCATGCCGTCATACGAAGAAAATATCAATACCAGACCCGTACTAAAAATTTCTTATCATTTTTTATCGGCTAATCATAAGGCCTTTCAACGTTAACCGAAAGGCGTGTTAATTTTCTTGCCGCAACTAACTATTAATATACTTAATTATATTAAGTTCTTTCTTTTTACCACTTATGCTTATTAAACGTTAATTTGTTCTTTCGTTGATCCCTGATATAAGAAACCAGCGAAAAAATAGAAATGATCAATAGAATAGCAGCGACGATCAGGAAAATTACGTTTGCCATAATTCGTCCCCCAGAGAAAGTGATGATATAAATCCATTCGCTCGCGAGTGAATACTGCATCGACAGCAATATGAACTACATGTTTAACATACCCTGGGTTTAAGAAATTTCCTAGATTTGTTTTTATGTAAGGCAATGGAGAGATGTTCTGCTATTGAATGATTTTCTGTGTTGTATTAATGTATTTTCTTGTAATCATGGTAATGATAGCTAGATTTTGTTATTTTTGCAGAATAATAATTCATTAAAAATTAGATGAAAAAATGTACAAATGATGCTTTCTGGTATGGGATGCTGTTGTTTTGTTAATGGGTTGCGCTTTTTGTCGTTGTAATGGCTGAAAAAGTTATCCATAACTGCGCTACGCCTGATACAGAACTTCTGGCAACCATCGCAGAATAGACAACCGCAGTGCTTGCACCGCGGTTTATCATGCGCGATCTGGCAATCGCGATTAGACTTTGTAATAGGCTTTATACCAGTCCACGAAGTTTTTCACGCCCTGTTTGACGGTCGTTTGCGGCCTGAATCCCACCATATCATACAGCGGTTTGGTATCGGCGCTGGTTTCCAGCACATCGCCGGGCTGGATTGGCATCATATTCTTCTCCGCGACCATCCCCAGCGCCTCTTCCAGCGCGGTGATGTAGTCCATCAGTTCAACAGGCGAGCTGTTACCGATGTTATACACGCGGTAGGGCGCGGAGCTGTCTGCAGGAGATCCTGTTTCAACGGTCCACTCAGGGTTCGGCTGCGGGATAATATCCTGCATCCGCACAATCGCCTCAACGATATCGTCGATATAGGTGAAGTCGCGCTTCATCTTGCCGTAGTTGTAGACGTCAATGCTTTTTCCTTCCAGCATCGCTTTGGTGAACTTGAACAGCGCCATGTCCGGGCGCCCCCACGGGCCATAGACGGTAAAGAACCGCAGTCCGGTGGTCGGGATACCGTACAGGTGAGAGTAGGTATGCGCCATCAGTTCATTGGCTTTTTTGGTGGCGGCATACAGCGAAACCGGATGGTCAACCGAATCGTCGGTGGAGAAGGGCATTTTACGGTTTAAGCCATAGACGGAACTGGATGAAGCATAGAGCAGGTGCCCGACTTTATTATGGCGGCAGCCTTCGAGAATATTCAGGTAACCGATGAGGTTAGCGTCGGCGTAAGCAAAGGGATTTTCCAGGGAGTAACGGACGCCAGCCTGGGCAGCAAGATGGATCACCCGGTTAAACTGCTCCTGGGCAAAAAGACGGGCAATTCCTTCACGATCCGCCAGATCGATTTTGTGAAAGCGGAACTGGGGGGATTGCAGCAAATCCAGGCGGGCCTGTTTAAGATTGACATCGTAGTAGTCGTTCATATTGTCGATGCCGACGACGTCATGACCTGCCTCAAGCAGGCGTTTACAAGCATGAAAGCCGATAAATCCTGCGGCTCCAGTCACTAAAAACTTCATATTTATCCTCCGGGCTCGCTGTGTCCCGCATTATATAATGATTGATTTTACACTGGCTTGCTGTGTGGATCACCTGCTTTACCATTGCGCGGGGATCGCGCCTGCATAAAAGCATGGCCGGGGCGCGTTTGAGCGTGGAGGTGAATCTGTATCAGCGATTGTGCCCGCATTTTTGCCGGGTGGCGGCTGACGCCTGACCCGGCCTACACGACCTTCAGCATTCGGCGACGCAGGCCCGCGCAGGCGGGCGATCCCGGAACAACGCCCATTGTCAGCAGTGTGAAGTGGGTTAGTGCGTTTGAGCGTGGAGGCGAATCTGTATTAGCGATTGTGCCCGCATTTTTGCCGGGTGGCGGCTGACGCCTGACCCGGCCTGGAATTTCAATACAATCAACACAACGGCAAAAACAAAGGGAGGCGCCGGGCCTCCCTGTCATCATCAGGCTTTAGTGTGCCTGCTACGCAAATTCTCCACCACATCTGTCAGGCTCAGTCCCTGATCCTGTAGCAGCACCAGCAGGTGATACATCAAATCCGAGGCTTCATTTTTCAGCTCGAACTGGTCATGCACCGTTGCCGCCAGCGCGGTCTCCACGCCTTCCTCGCCCACTTTCTGCGCAATGCGCTTGGTGCCGCTGGCGTACAGCTTCGCGGTATAGGAACTCGTCGGGTCAGCGTGTTTGCGTTCCGCCAGCAGTTGCTCCAGTTGATAAAGAAACAGCCACTGGTGGCCGGTGTCCGCGAAGCAGCTGGAAGTGCCTTTATGGCAGGTCGGGCCAATGGGATTGACCAGCACCAGCAGGGTATCGTTATCACAATCCGGGGTGATGCTCACCACGTTGAGGAAATTGCCGGACGTCTCGCCTTTGGTCCACAGACGCTGTTTGGTCCGCGAATAAAAGGTCACTTTGCCGGTTTCTTCGGTTTTTGCCAGCGCCTCCTGGTTCATATAGCCCAGCATCAGCACTTCCCCGGAAATGGCGTGCTGCACGATGACCGGCATCAGGCCGTCGATTTTTTGCCAGTCCAGTTGTTCAGTTAACATACCCTAATCTCCACGCCCTGTGCTGCCAGGTACGTTTTCAGTTCACCAATATTAATAATTTGCTTATGGAACACCGAAGCCGCCAGCGCGCCGTCGACGTTGGCGTCGCGGAAAGCCTCCAGGAAGTGTTCCATGGTGCCCGCGCCGCCGGAAGCTATCAGCGGCACATGGCATACGGCGCGCACTTTGCTTAATTGCTGCAGATCGTAGCCGTTACGCACGCCGTCCTGATTCATCATATTAAGGACAATCTCCCCGGCCCCGCGTTTCTGCACTTCCTGCACCCAGTCGAGGGTTTCCCACTGGGTCACGCGCGTGCGGCTTTCATCGCCGGTATACTGATTGACGTGATACTTACCGCTGTCGGCGTCAAACCAGGTATCGATACCCACCACAATACACTGCACGCCGAAACGGTCCGCCAGACGCGTAATCAGCGTCGGGTCCGCCAGAGCAGGGGAGTTGATGGAAATTTTATCCGCGCCGAAAGAGAGGATCTGCGCCGCCTCTTCCAGCGACTTAATGCCCCCCGCCACGCAGAAAGGAATGTCGATCACTTCCGCCACCCGCGATACCCAGCTTTTGTCCACCACGCGGCCATCGCTGGAGGCGGTGATATCGTAGAACACCAGCTCATCCGCGCCCTCGTCGGCATAGCGTTTTGCCAGCGGAACGATATCGCCGATGATCTCGTGATTACGGAACTGCACGCCTTTCACTACCTGGCCGTCGCGAACGTCGAGACAGGGGATTATCCGTTTTGCCAGCATTGAATGGCCTCCGTTACGTTGAATTTACCTTCCAGCAGCGCGCGGCCGACAATCACCCCGCGCACGCCGGTGCCGCGCAGGGCGGCGATATCATTAAGATCGCCGATGCCGCCGGAGGACTGAAACGCCACCTGCGGATAACGGGCGCAGACTTCTTCATACAGCGAGACGTTAGAGCCCGCCAGCGTTCCGTCGCGGGAAATATCGGTACACAGCACATGCTGCAGGCCCACTGACTGATAGCTCTCCACCAGTTCTTCCAGCGTCACCCCGGAGTTCTCCTGCCAGCCGCTGACCGCCACCTGCTTAGTGCCTGCAGCATCAATGCGCACGTCGAGCGCCAGCACCAGATGTTGCGGGCCAAAACGGTTAAACCAGCCTTTCACCACGTCCGGGGATTTCACCGCCGTTGAACCGACCACCACCCGCGCCACGCCCGCATCGAGCAGGGTGGCCACATCTTCCTCGCTGCGTACGCCGCCGCCGACCTGTACCGGCACATCGACACCGGCAACCAGCGTTTTCAGCAGCGGGATCTGGCGCTTCGCCGGATCTTTCGCGCCAGTCAGGTCCACCAGATGCAGGACTTCAGCCCCCTGCGCGGCATAGGATTGCAGGCGCGGCAGCGGATCGTTGCCGTAGTCGCGCTGCTGGCCGTAATCGCCCTGATGGAGACGGACAACCGTGCCGTCAATTAAATCTAAAGCAGGAATGATCATCACATCTCCAGGAAGTTTTTCAGCAGCTGCGCCCCGGCGCTGCCGGAGCGTTCAGGGTGGAACTGGACGCCAAAAAAGTTATCTTTTTGCACCGCGGCGGTAAACGGCTCGCCATAGTTGCACTGGGCGATGGTATAAGGATTCACCGGCATCGCGTAACTATGGACAAAATAGAAATAAGCCCCATCTTCAATGCCGCGAAACAGGCGATCCCCGGCTTTGGCGGACACCCGGTTCCAGCCCATATGCGGCAGCGGCAGGCCGTGGTCGTGCATTTTCGGCACATCCTGATCGATGATGCCCAGCAAATCGACGCCGTTATTCTCTTCGCTGCGCTTGCCCAGCAGCTGCATGCCAAGGCAAATGCCCAGCACCGGCTGGGTACAGGCCTTGATCAGTTCGATTAATTCGCGCTCACGCAGCTGGTCCATCGCCGCCTGCGCGGTGCCGACGCCAGGGAGAAACAGTTTATCGGCGCGCAGCACCACATCCGGATCGCGGCTGACCACTGGCGTATAGCCGTGGCGGCTCACCGCCGATTTCACCGAATTGAGGTTGGCGCAGCCGGTATCGAGGATCACCACGTTCATCACAGTACCCCTTTTGAAGACGGCAGCGTATCGCCCTGGACGCGAATCGCCTGGCGCAGGGTGCGGCCAAAGGCTTTAAACAGGCTCTCCACGCGGTGATGGTCGTTTTTGCCCTTGGTTTTCAGGTGCAGCGTGACCGCCATGGTGTAGGAGAGCGAGCGGAAGAAGTGCTCGACCATTTCGGTGCTCAGATCGCCAACGCGCTGATAGCTAAACTCGGCTTTGTATTCAAGATGCGGGCGACCGGAGATATCCAGCGCGCAGCGGGCCAGACACTCATCCATCGGCAGCACAAAGCCGAAACGGCCAATGCCGCGCTTGTCGCCCAGCGCCAGCTTCAGCGCTTCGCCCAGCGCAAGGCCGGTATCTTCCACGGTGTGGTGATCGTCGATATAGAGATCGCCGCCGACCTTAATTTCCATTCGGAAGCCGCCGTGGGTGGCGATTTGGTCGAGCATATGATCGAAGAAGCCGACGCCGGTGGAGATTTTGCTGCCGCCTTCGCGGTCCAGCCACACTTTGACGTCAACCTGCGTCTCTTTGGTGTTGCGCTCCACGTGGGCGTAGCGGTCGCGGCGGGTCAGCTGTTCGCAAATGGTCGGCCAGTCCAGCTTTTCGCGGTCATAGCGCAGGCCGGTGATGCCCATGTTGTCCGCCAGCTGGATATCGGTGGCGCGGTCGCCAATCACGTAGCTGTGTGCGGTATCCATAACGCCCTGTTCCAGCCACGGCAGCACCAGCCGGGTTTTCGGCTTGCGGCAGTCGCAGTTATCGGCCGGAAGGTGCGGGCAAATCAGCACCTCCTCGAAGTTAACGCCCTGCGAAGAGAAAATCTGCATCATCAGATTATGCGGGCCGTCGAACTCGTCCTGCGGCAGGCTGGCGGTTCCCAGACCGTCCTGATTGGTGATCATCACCAGCTTATAGCCTTCCTGCTGGAGCTTCAGCAGGGCCGGGATCACCTGCGGCTCAAAGGCCAGCTTATCAAAGCGGTCTACCTGAAAATCAACCGGCGGCTCGGCAATCAGCGTGCCGTCACGGTCAATAAAGAGAAACTTCTGAGTCATACATTCTCCGCATTCAAAGCGTCAATTACGCGCTGGCTCTCTGCACGGGTACCGATAGTGATACGCAAACAGCCGCTTAATGACGGTTGTTTATTCTGGTCACGTAAGATAATGCCCTGATCCCACAAAGATTTAAATACCGCGCTGGAGGCGGTGATCCGCACCAGAACGTAGTTAGTTTCGGAATCGAACACCTCTTCAACGCAGGCGATGTCGCGTAGCTGGCTGACCAGATAGTCGCGCTCGCTGAGGATCTGCGCCACCCGCGCCCGCATGGCGGCGATCCCTTCCACGCTGAGCGCCTGGGCGGCAATATCGGCGACCGGCGTCGAGAGCGGGTAAGGGGCGATAACCTTCAGCAGCACGTTAATCACTTCCGCGTTGGCCAGGGTAAAGCCGCAGCGCAGGCCCGCGAGGGCAAAGGCTTTCGACAGCGTGCGCAGCACCACCAGGTGCGGGTACTCGTTCAGCCAGCCCGCCAGCGTCGCCTGCGGGCAGAATTCAATATAGGCTTCATCCGCCACCACGATGGCTTTCCCGCGCGCCATTTCCAGCAGAGTGCGGAAATCTTGCGGGTTGATGATCTGCCCGGTCGGGTTATTCGGGCTACAGACGAAAATCACCTTCACGCCGTCGAGATTCGCCGCGATGCCCGGCAGATCGAGCTGCCAGTCGGCGAGGGTCGGCACCGTGCGGCAGGTAACGCCGATGGTTTCGGCGCTGACGCTGTACATGCCGTAGGTCGGCGGGCAGTAGAGCACCGTGTCCTGGCCCGGCTCGCAGAAGGCGCGGATCAACAGTTCGATACCTTCATCGGCGCCGCGGCTGACCAGCACCTGCTCCGGCTTCACCCCCGCATACTGCGCATAGCGTTCAATCACCGCTTTCGGCTGCGGTTCCGGGTAGCGGTTCAGCGTCTGCGCGGTTAACTGGAACTCGACCGCCGTCGGGAATTCATTGGCGTTCAGCCAGACGTCGCCTTTACCGCCCAGGCGGCGAGCAGACTGATAGGGCGTCAGGGCGCGAACGTTGGCGCGGGCTAAATCTTCGATGCTCATGCTTGCTCCTTAAGGGCTGCGACGCGCAGCGTAACGGCGTTTTTGTGGGCGTCAAGGCGCTCGGCGGCGGCCAGAACTTCAATGGTGGACGCGAGGGCGGCAAACCCTTCCCGCGACAGTTCCTGTACGGTCATGCGTTTCTGGAAATCCGCCAGACCGAGGCTGGAGCAGGTGGCGGTGTAACCGTAGGTCGGCAGTACATGGTTGGTGCCGGAGGCATAATCGCCAGCGGACTCCGGCGACCAGTCGCCGAGGAACACCGAACCGGCGCTGGTGATGTTGCTGACCAGTTCCCGGGCGTTGCGGGTCTGAATAATCAGGTGCTCCGGACCGTACTGATTGGAGATCGCCACGCACTGAGCAAGATCGCGGGCCACAATGATCCGGCTGGCGGAGAGCGCTCCACGGGCGGTTTCCGCGCGCGGCAGGGCCGCCAGCTGGCGTTCCACCGCTTGTGCGACGCGCGTGCCCATTGCGGCATCCGGCGTCAGGAGGATCACCTGCGAATCCGGGCCGTGCTCCGCCTGGGAAAGCAGATCCGAGGCGACGAAGTCCGGGGTCGCGCCGCTGTCGGCGATCACCAGCACTTCCGACGGCCCGGCGGGCATGTCAATCGCCGCGCCGTCAAGACGCTGGCTCACCTGGCGTTTCGCTTCGGTGACAAAGGCGTTGCCCGGGCCAAAGATTTTATCCACTTTCGCCACCGACTCGGTGCCGAAGGCCATCGCGGCAATGGCCTGCGCGCCGCCGACGTTAAAGATATTGCGCACGCCGCAGAGCTGGGCGGCGTAGAGGATTTCATCGGCGATCGGCGGCGGCGAGCACAGCACCACCTGCTGGCAGCCCGCGATGCGCGCTGGCGTCGCCAGCATCAGCACCGTCGAGAACAGCGGCGCCGAACCGCCGGGAATATATAAGCCGACGGAGGCGATAGGGCGGGTCACCTGCTGGCAGCGCACGCCGGGCTGGGTCTCCACGTCAACGGCCTGCAGTTTCTGCGCGTTATGGAAGGTTTCGATATTTTTCACCGCCACCGCCATCGCCTGCTTGAGCTCATCGCTCAGGCGCGCAGCGGCGGCGGCGATCTCCTGTTCGCTGACTTTCAGCGCCTTAACGTCTGTTTTATCGAATTTCGCGCTGTATTCACGCAGCGCCGCATCGCCGTTGTCTTTAACATTATTCAGGATCTCCGCCACCGTTCTGCTGATGCTGGCGGAAGCGGAAATCGCCGGGCGCATTAAGAGTTGCTGTTGTTGTTCTGCGCTACAGCCGTTCCAGTCGATGATTGTGTTGAAGCTCATGATTGTTTCCCCTGTTTGTCCTGTGACCGACCCGCCGGATTACTCCATCATCTTCTCAATCGGCAGCACCAGAATGGAGCTGGCGCCCAGCACTTTCAGTTTTTCCATGGTTTCCCAGAACAGCGTTTCGCTGCTTACCATGTGCATCGCCACGCGCTGTTTGTCGCCGGCCAGCGGCAGAATGGTCGGACGCTCGGCGCCCGGCAGCAGGGCGATCACTTCTTCCAGGCGCTCGGTTGGCGCGTGCATCATGATGTATTTCGATTCGCGAGCCTGAATCACGCCCTGAATACGGGTCAGCAGGCGGTCGATCAGTTGCTGTTTGGCATCCTCCATTTCACCGTCGCGCTGAATCAGGCAGGCTTTGGAGCGGAACATCACTTCCACTTCGCGCAGGCCGTTCGCTTCAAGGGTCGCGCCGGTGGAAACCAGGTCGCAAATCGCGTCGGCCAGACCGGCGCGTGGGGCAACTTCAACAGAACCGTTCAGCAGACAGGATTTAAACGAAATTCCTTTCTGGTCGAGGTAACGCTTCAGCAGGTGCGGGTAGGAGGTGGCGATGCGTTTACCGTCCAGCGCCGCCGGGCCGTTCCAGCTTTCGTCTACCGGGGTGGCCAGCGACAGGCGGCAGCCGCCGAAGTCGAGACGGCGCAGGGTGAAGTAGCGCGGATCTTCGCCCTGGGCGCGACGGCTCAGCAGCTCTTCTTCCAGCACGTTTTCGCCGATAATCCCCAAATCCACCACGCCGTCCATGATCAGGCCGGGGATATCGTCATCACGCACGCGCAGAATATCGATCGGCATATTTTCCGCCAGCGCAATCAGGCGCTGGGTGTGCAAGTTCACTTTGATGCCGCAGCGGCTGAGTAATTCGCGTGAATCTTCGCTTAAACGCCCCGATTTCTGAATAGCTATGCGTAAACGGCTGTTGTCTGACATGCTTGTTTTCCTCTGTATACCTGTCTGAATTTGTCTAAATTACGTCTAAAAAAAAGCCCCCGGAAGTGAATCTTCCGGGGGCTCTCATTGCGTTCATGCACCACTGGAAGATCCAAACGTCTTCCAGCACACATCGCCTGAAAGACTAGTCAGGATGATGGTGATGATGGTGGTTGTTAAATTGAACGCTGTTCATAAAATTCTCTGCGAATGGCTATGCATTTGATGCCTTTTAACCTAAACCACTTGAGCGGCATAAAGCAAGGGCTTTTTTCTATCATTAATTCATTTCATATTCACTGAAGAAATTGTCAGTTGCCGCTGGCTGGCGTAGCCTTAAGTCAGCACAGCGAAAAGTCAGGAGCGAGGGGATGAAAAAGGTCGCAATCGTGGGTTTAGGATGGCTGGGTATGCCGCTTGCGCTGTCGTTGATGTCACGCGGATGGCAGGTTACCGGGAGTAAGACAACGCAGGATGGCGTTGAAGCGGCGAGGATGTGCGGCATCGACAGTTATCCGCTTCGTCTGGAGCCGCAGCTGGTCTGCGATAGCGAAGACCTGGATGCATTAATGAACGTTGATGCGCTGGTCATTACCTTACCGGCGCGCCGTACCGGGCCGGGGGAGGATTTTTACCTGCAGGCGGTGCAGGAAATTGTCGATACCGCGCTGGCCTATCATGTGCCGCGCATCATCTTTACCAGTTCGACCTCGGTATATGGCGACGCCAGCGGGACGCTGAAAGAGAATTCGCCGCGCAACCCGCGAACCGCCAGCGGTAAAGTGCTGAAAGAGCTGGAGGACTGGCTGCATAATCTTCCCGGCACGTCGGTGGATATTTTGCGCCTTGCCGGTCTGGTGGGGCCCTCCCGCCATCCGGGGCGCTTCTTTGCCGGTAAATCCGCGCCGGATGGTCAGCAGGGCGTCAATCTGGTGCATCTCCAGGATGTGATTGCCGCGATTGAACTGCTATTGCAGGCACCGAAGGGCGGGCACATCTACAATATCTGTGCGCCAAAGCACCCGGCGCGCGGCATCTTTTACCCGCAGATGGCCCGCGAGCTTGGGCTCCCGGCGCCGGTTTTTGCCGATAATCCGCAGAACGGCGCGGGCAAGATCGTTGACGGAAGCCGTATTTGCAACGAACTGGGGTTTGAATATCAATATCCCGATCCGCTGGTGATGCCAATGGAGTAACGGGCGTCAGGAAACCTGGTGAACATAATCTGATTTTTTCGCCAGGCGATAATAAAACCGTATGAATATTAGGCTGTTGAATAAGGCAATGAACTATTTAGCCATGTAACGTCTTGTCATCGTGCCGGAAGTTGTTGCAAAATATGCGCCCTGAAAATCAGAAACTGGCCGACGCTTTTTTAAAGCGTCGGTTATTTTTTTGGTTGAAAGATACATCATTCAATACCAAGAGGCCGGGCTTCGTACCGGATAGATATTTACTAAAAACCGACAGTCGTTGTCGCTGAGGAATACAAAGAAATGGGGCTATTTTTTGCTTACGCGCTGGCGTTCACCGTAAAAGGGGATAACTATGTCGCTTAACGCTACTCCAAAGACCTCTCGCGTGGAATTACGTAAAACGCTTACGCTGATTCCGGTTGTAATGATGGGCCTGGCCTATATGCAGCCAATGACGCTGTTCGATACGTTTGGTATCGTCTCTGGTTTGACCGGCGGTCACGTCGCCACGGCGTATGCCTTTGCGCTGATCGCTATCCTTTTTACGGCACTGAGCTACGGTAAACTGGTGCGTCGTTTTCCGTCCGCCGGTTCCGCCTATACTTACGCGCAGAAGTCCATTAATCCGGCGGTCGGCTTTATGGTGGGCTGGTCGTCGCTGCTGGACTATCTGTTCATGCCGATGATCAACATTCTGCTGGCGAAAATTTACTTTGAAGCGCTGGTGCCTTCTGTTCCATCGTGGATTTTTGTTGTCGCGCTGGTGGCTTTTATGACCATCTCCAACCTGCGCAGCATCAAGAGCGTGGCGAACTTCAACACCCTGATCGTGATCCTGCAACTGGGGATCGTCGCGGTGATTGTCGGCCTGATTATTCACGGTGTGATGCACGGCGAAGGCGCGGGTACGCTGACCAGCACCCGTCCGTTCTGGTCCGAAGGCGCGCACGTGGTGCCGATGATCACCGGTGCGACGATTCTGTGCTTCTCGTTCCTCGGCTTTGACGGTATCTCTTCTCTGTCGGAAGAGACCAAAGACGCAGAGCGCGTGATCCCGCGGGCGATTTTCCTGACCGCGCTGATTGGCGGCCTGATCTTTATCGGCGCGTCCTACTTCCTGCAGCTGTACTTCCCGGATATTTCTCGCTTTAAAGATCCGGATGCGTCACAGCCTGAAATCATGCTGTATGTTGCCGGTAAAACCTTCCAGTGGGGCGTGCTGATTTTTTCCAGCGTCACCGTTCTGGCATCCGGTATGGCCGCGCACGCGGGCGTTTCCCGTCTGATGTACGTTATGGGCCGCGACGGCGTGTTCCCGACCCGTTTCTTTGGTTACGTTCATCCGAAGTGGCGTACCCCGGCATGGAACGTGCTGCTGGTGGGCGCGATTGCGCTGCTGGCGATTAATTTTGACCTGGTTACCGCGACGGCGCTGATTAACTTTGGTGCGCTGGTGGCGTTCACTTTTGTTAACCTGTCGGTGATTTCTCAGTTCTGGATCCGTGAAAAACGCAACAAGACGCTGAAAGACCACTTCAACTACCTGGTGCTGCCGGTGTGCGGCGCGTTGACGGTGGGCGCTTTGTGGATCAATCTGGAAGAGAGTTCAATGATTCTCGGCCTGATTTGGGGGGCGATTGGTCTGGTGTATCTGGCCTGCGTGACCAAAAGCTTCCGTAACCCGGTGCCTCAGTACGAAGATGTTGCTTAATCACTTTTTGTGATGAGAAAAGCCGGAGGGAAACTTCCGGCTTTTTTGTTTCTGGCTCTTGGGGTTTTCCCCGGAGGCGCTGCTCTTGCCGGGGCTACGGGTCCTCAGTGAGTAGGCCGGGTAAGGCGTAGTCGCCACCCGGCAAAAATGTGGGCATGATATCTAAATGGGCTTGTTATCCCCCGGTGGCGCTGCGCTTACCGGGGCTACAGGTCCTCAGCCGCCTGAAGGCGGGGAGCCCGGTATTTATGGGTTTCCAGGTCAGGTAAGGCGCCAGCCGCCACCTGACAGGAATGCGGGCATGGTAGTGCAAACAGGCCTGTTATCTCCCTGGTGGTGCTGTGCAAGCGCCCCACATTCTGGTTCCGTGGGCTGTTCCGTTCACTGTGAATACGGAGATAGTGAGTAGGCCGGGTAAGGCGTAGCCGCCACCCGGCAAAAATGCGGGCACAATAATTTCATACAGATTCGGCATCACGCTCAAACCTGCTTCACATTCTGGTTCAGCGGGCTGTTCCGTTCACTGTGAATACGGAGATAGTTTTTCTGACCCTTGCGAGTGAACGGGCAGGGGGACGTTTCGCCCGTCCCCCTGCACCCCCGGCATGGCGCTGGAAACCTGCCGCTTCGCGGTCCGCTCCACTCCGGCTTCATCTGACGGACCGGGCGCGACTCGACGTCCCTGTCTCGACCCGCCCTCTGGCCGCCGTCCTGGCGGCCAGTCCTGGATGCGCGCCTGCGTTCCCGCCAGGTTTCCTTGATGCGCCCAACCCCCCCGGCGGTGAGCCCGCAGTAAACCTGCAACTGCCTGACCGCTGAAAGTGATAAAAAACTGTTTCTTTAAGCAGCGACGAATATCCTGCTGAAACCACAAAACTCACAGCGATGCCCTGGTGCCCGCTGAAACCGGCGAACCGGAGACCCGAAGACAAGGGCTGGACGCCAGGGATGGCGGCCAGAGGCGAATCGAGGCATGACAAAATTGCCGGGAGCAATTTTGAACAGCGCTTGCGCTGGCCCTGAAAGGGCGAGTCCCAGGGATGGGACGAGTAGTACCGAGTTGAGCCGACCGCAGGCTGAGGGTCGGGAGGTGAGCGCAGTGCGCAGCACCGGTTTCTTTGCGGGACCGCGGGGATTGTAAAGGGGAGACGGTTTTCTCCCCCTTTACCCGTTCACGGGCGACAGTCATCCATTTTCTGCGGGATTACGGTGAACGGAACCCGTGGCGCAGGGCCTGTATTTATGGTTTTCCAGGTGAGGTAAGGCGCCAGCCGCCACCCGGCAAAAATACGGGGACGATACCCAAAGGTCATCTATCAGAAGGTTGGCCGGGCTCCGGCTTTTTGTTTCAGGCGCATGGCGCCGCCTCCTCGACGCCGCTATTCAAAACAGACGCTGCGTTCCAGGCATTCGTCACAGCTTGGCGAGCGGCAGATCACTTCCCCTTGCTGCAGCAAACAGCGCTGACGATAAAAGAACTTTTTCCAGCGCATGTTATGCTCGTTCATCACAACCAGCTGCGGAAAACAGTCGCTCATCAACAGGCGCAATTCCCCCCGCGACTCAAGCCCCAGATCCTGCCAGAGATGGTTAAACGCCAGCGACACCTCGGCAACGATCTGCGCCATCGGTCCGGCGTCCTGCTGCATCCAGCTCGCCAACCACAGCCTTAACTGCTGGCACTCTTCTTCACGGGTGGCGTTCAGCTCCGTCATCAGGCGCCGACGGGTTAACGTCTCGCCATCCAGCGGCGTTTCCACTTCCCCCAGCTGTTGCTGCAATGCCTGCCACTCGTCCGGGCTCAGCCCCATGCGCAGCGGAAAACTCCCTTTCCCCGCGTGATATAACCGCCATAAGCGTGTTAACCAGTCGAGTGGATGCATCAGGCGACCCCCTTATGCGTTTGCGAAGCGGACCAGTTCCCCCGACGCTGCCGCCACCAGTCGGGAAGCACTTCTGACACTGAACGCCATGCGCCGTCGATGCACGGCTCGATTCCCGCCTGTTCCAGTTTTTGCCATGGCGCATGACCAATGCGTACGCAGAATACGGCCGCCACATCTGCCAGCAGGTCGAGGATCGCCGTGAACCGGGCATCGTTATCCTGCGGCTCGCAATCATCGTGCCCCTGGCAATATTTGGGCGTAAACCGTTCGTTGACCAGCACCATTCCGGCGGCCGACAGGCTGTAAATATAGAACCGGTCGGCGTGGCCAAAATGGCAATCAATCACATCTCCCCGGCTTGAGGCCACGGCGACCAGACAGGCGTCATCAGCCTCAGATTCCCCGCGCGTGGCAATGCTGGCATGAAGCTGCGCCCGCTGGTGGAGGATCGGCAGCCAGGCGGGGAGGCTCGCCGGGTGCGGAAGTTGCGTAAACTGCTGGCTGCGGTCTTCACCCAACATCCCGATAGCGTCGGCGCGGCACTGGTGGCAGTGGGTCATCTGCGGCATCACTTCACCACACTGGCTGCGAATCGCCGCGAGCATGTCCGCATCCGGCTCCGGCTGACCGTTGAGACCAAATACCGTACCGTGCTCCGGCCTGGCAATCAGCGGCATAATATTATGGATAAACGCGCCGCTGGCCTGAAGCTGGCGGCTGACCTCCGCCATGCTGCTATCGTTAATGCCGGGGATCAGCACCGAGTTAATTTTCACCAGCACGCCTTTAGCGGTCAGCCTGCGCACCCCCTCCATCTGGCGGGCGATAAGTATTTCTCCGGCCTCGCGCCCGCTGTAGCGCTCGCCGTCCAGCCATAGCCAGGCGTAGATCTGCGCGGCAATCTCCGCATCCAGCGTATTAATGGTGACCGTTACGTGATCAACCCCGACATCCAGCAGGCGGTCGACCGCGTCCGGCAGCATCAGGCCATTCGTCGACAGGCATAATTTCAGGTCCGGAAGCTGTTCACGGATGAGTTCAAGCGTACGAAAGGTCCGGGCGAGGTTGGCCAGCGGATCGCCGGGACCGGCGATGCCGACGACCGAAAGCTGCGGGATCGCCTGCGCGACCTGACGCACTTTGAGGACCGCTTGCTCCGGCGTCAGCAGCGTTGACGACACGCCGGGTCGGGATTCATTACTGCAATCGAACTTACGATTACAGTAGTTACACTGCAAATTGCAGGCGGGCGCGACCGGCAGATGCATCCGCGCAAAACGGTGATGCCCATGACGAGAATAGCAGGGGTGTGCGGCAACCTTATTGGCAACCAGCGGCGTTAACGAGCTGTCATCCGCAGCGCCGCAGGCTCTGCTGCCGGGAAAAGAAGAGCAGGAAGTCATGATCGTACCTTCGTAGTTGGGCGATACCTTCCTGCTGCAAATGCTATACCAGAGATGACTTTTTCAATTTACTGAAAAATATAGGTTTTTATCATTATTCTCGGCGATAAATTGTCGCAATTCCGCCGCGCTGGCGACAATGTACTGAACCTTACACAGCGGCTCAGAGTCGCGGCATGGTAATGTCCATTATCTGAATCCGGTAAGCGACCTGGCGCGGCGTCATCCCGAGCAGCCGCGCCGCTTTGGCCTGCACCCAGCCCGCCTTTTCCAGGGCGGCAATCAGCCGCTGGCGTTCATCCAGCGTGTTATCAAGCCAGCTGTCTTCTGTCGGCGCGCTGATGGGCTGCGCTTTTGGCGGATTATCGCGATGATTGAACAGGATCACGTCCCGATCGATCAGCCCGCTTTCCGACATTACCGCCGAGCGTTCGAGACAGTTTTCCAGTTCGCGCACGTTGCCCGGCCAGCTGTACTCCATCAACAGGCGGATCGCGCCATCGCTGATCCGCAGCGTTCTTCCCTGATTGCGGGCGATTTTACGTACCAGAAAGTGCGCCAGTTCGGCAATATCCTCCTGGCGTTCCCGCAGCGGGGGCAGGGCGATGGGCATCACGTTCAGGCGATAGTAAAGATCCTCGCGGAAATTCCCCAGCCGCACTTCCTCTTCCAGATGACGGTTGGTCGCCGCGATGATGCGCACGTTCACACGCAGGGTTTCATCGCCGCCGACCCGTTCCATCTCGCCCTCTTGCAGAATACGCAGCAGCTTGGCCTGAAACGAGGCGCTGCTTTCGCCGATTTCATCAAGGAACAGGGTGCCGCCGTCAGCCAGCTCAAAGCGGCCTTTGCGCTGGCGAACCGCGCCGGTAAACGCGCCTTTCTCGTGGCCAAACAGTTCGCTCTCCAGCAACGTATCCGGCAGTGCCGCACAGTTAAATTTGACGAACGCGGCGGCGGCGCGCGGCGAATTATGGTGAATCGCGTTGGCGATAAGCTCTTTCCCGGTACCGCTTTCGCCGCGCACCAGCACCGTGGTGTCCCAGCGGGAGACCTGACGAATGATTTCTGTAATCTGCCGCATCGCCGGGCTTTTCCCGACCATATTCTCCAGGCCAAAATCCCGCGATGGCGTGCAGGTGCGCGGCCGTTCTACCCGGGGAGGCTGCGGTTGCGACGCCGATGTCGGGAGGATCATCAGCCGAATGGTCTGCGCGACCAGATTAGCGACGGTTTCCAGAAACCGCGTGCAGGCGGGCAACCGCTCTTCCTGACGCGCCATTGGCTGCGCCGCCAGTACGCCAATGGGCCGGGAATGAGGCCCCATCAATGGAACCGCGATAAAGGGCAGGTCGTAATCGTACAGGCTCAGACGATCGAGAAAACGCTGATCGTCGGCGACGCGCGGTAGCACCAGCGACTGGCCCTGCGCCAGCACGGTGCCGACCAGCCCTTCCCCTGGCCGGTAGCGAATCTGTGTACTGCCGGGCAGCATCTGGTGTTCCGTCTGCTGCAGAGCTTCGATATTCAGAATTTCCTGTTCGCTATCGTACAGGCAAATCATCCCGTGCTGCATAAAAGCATCGTTGTGTAAAACGCTCAGCACCTCCTGAAGCGTTTTGCTCGCCTCGGTGGCGCGACTCAGGATCACGCTGATCCGCTGCATGGCGGTAAACTGTTGTGAGAGATCAAAACGCCTGACAGTGGTATCCGAGTCGGATTTATGGATCATTGTTCACCTCCGGTCAGGGTGTTAAAGAGCGGGAAACGCAGAATAAGACAGGTCCCGCCCTGGGGACGGGACGTCAGCTCAATGGCGCCGCGATGGTGGGCTACCAGCGTCTGTATCAGCCGCAGTTCCATCCCTTTGCCGGGCGAGTTTAAGGCATCGGGGGAGTGGGTATAACGTACCTGCAGCAGCGGGACATTATCATTGAGGTACAGCGCCAGCCATCCTTCCTCTTCTTCGGCATAGAGTTCGATCTCCAGCGGCACGGAGGGCAACTCTGCCGCGAGCGCCAGCGTGCGGTCGAGCCATAAACTTAAACAGGCCAGTAGCTGCGTGCGCTGGCCAAAGCCGACCAGATGCGGCGAAGCCATGCCTACCTGCAGCATCGCGCGATCGTCAAAGCGGGTGCGGTACAGGGCGCACAGGTCGTCAAAGAACGGCTGAAGCGGCCAGACGGTATTGCTTTCCAGCGCCAGGGAGGGGCGGCAGCGCTGTAGCCGCGCCATTGCTTCTTCGCCTTCGCGCCACGCCGCGTCCAGCGCGACGTTGCCGCTGCCTTCGCCGTTCAGCCGCCGGGCGGCCGCCAGCATGTTTATCGGGCAGTTAAGCTGAATCAGCGCCGCGTCCAGCGACTCGCGGATGGCGGCCAGCAGCTTACCGGCGGTCATCTGCTGTTTCAGGCGATCGAGGCGACCCTGCTCCTGCTGCTGACGCTGCTGGGTGCAGTCGGCGATCACTATCAGCGTTCTCGCCGGGGCGCTATCGACAAAATAACGGCTGGCTTCTTCGCTAACGCCAGGCAGCGCCCAGCAGGTCACCGACAGCCAGCGGACCGCGCCGCGCACCACCACCGGCAGGATCTGTTCCACGCCGGGGCCGATTTTGCGTGGTGAAACCTGTAGCTCAACCAGTAACTCTTTACCGCCGCAGTCCGCGCAGAAGGTTTTATAGGCGAGGTTATCCATCACCACCCGATCCTGCTCATCCACTACCACCACCGCGGCGGGGATATTATTGAGCACCGCCTCCATCAGCATCATATGGTTGCGCAGCCGCTGCTCCAGAGTGTAGCTGACGCTGATATCCCGCTGCATCGCCAGATAATGCTCCAGTTCGCCCTTCGGGTTAAGCACCGGCGTGATGTCGATATCCACCAGATACAGGTCGCCGTCCCGGCGCCGATTAATTAACTGGCCGCGCCACGGCTGGCGCTGGAGTAGGGTTTGCCACATCTCCTGATAGATTTCGCGCGGCGTCTGGCTGCTGGCCAGCAGGCGCGGATTTTGATTTAACAATTGCGCCAGAGAATACCCGGTCTGGCGGCAAAACGCCGGGTTGGCGTAAATAATATTTGCCCGGGCATCGGTGAGTGAAATCGCCACCGATGCCTGCTCCACCATGGTAAAAAACAGCCCCGGATGTTGTTGCGTCAGTGCGCCAGCGATGGCTTCCGGCACGGCGTTATCGAGCATCATATTCAGGGTCATTACAAACTCCTGTGTCGCAGTTATGACAATTTGTCTGACACCGCGACAGAGATGGCGCGGTTTTATCTCAACGCATATAACCATGCAAACAATGCGCCTTTGTCAGCGCGACCTGCAGAAACATTGATCCGATCGGGGAAAACCAGGCATTTTTGGCGGGATGTCGGCCCGGCGCGCCCGCTGCGGCCGGTGATGGCGGCGCAGGTGCGATCGTTATGGGGCAGGGGTGAGCCGTTGTAGTGCAAAGAAACCTGGCACAGCCTTCGCAATACCCCTGCGGTAACTTGTGTTTTCAGACACCTTTCCCGACAGGAGCACAACAATGGCGAATATTGGTATTTTCTTTGGCACCGATACCGGTAAAACCCGCAAAATCGCGAAAATGATCCACAAGCGGCTGGGCGATGTAGCGGATGCCCCGGTCAACATTAACCGCACTACGCTGGAGGATTTTATGGCCTATCCGGTTCTGCTGCTGGGTACGCCGACTCTCGGCGACGGCCAGTTGCCGGGGCTGGACGCCGGGTGCGAAAGCGAATCATGGAGCGAATTTATTAGCGGACTTGACGGCGTGAGCCTGAGCGGGAAAACCGTGGCGTTGTTCGGTCTCGGCGATCAGAAGGGCTATCCTGATAATTTTGTCAGCGGCATGCGTCCCCTGTACGACGCGTTGTGCGCCGCAGGCGCGCAGGTGATTGGCAGTTGGCCGAATGAAGGTTATGAATTTAGCGCTTCCGCGGCGCTGGACGGAGAGCGATTTGTTGGGCTGGTGCTCGATCAGGATAACCAGTTCGATCAGACCGAAGCGCGTGTGGCGGCCTGGCTGGAGGAGATTAAAAGTGCCGTACTGTAGGCGTTTGAGATTGATGGTAAGCCGATATTAGATATTGTGTCTGTATTTCCGCCGGGAGGCAAAAATGCGGGCATGATAGCTAAATGGGCTTGTTATCCTCCGGTGGCGCAGCTCTGGGGCCTCATATTCTGGTTCAGAGGGCTGTTCCGTTCACTGTCAGTACGAGGATATTCGTTATCTCCGCAGCCGGGGGTCATGGGGGCGTTTCGCTCGCCCCCGGCATTGCGCTGGAAACCTGCAACTGCCTGGCCGCTGAGGGTGATAAAACACAGAACCCCTCCTGAAAAAACGAACAGCAACGAATACGCTGCTGAAACCACAAAACTCGCAGCGATGCCCTGGTGCCCGCTGAAACCGGCGAACCGGAGACCCGAAGACAAGGGCTGGACGCCAGGGATGGCGGACAGAGGCGAATCGAGACAGGCCGTCGAGTTGAGCCGACCGCAGGCTGAGGGTCGGGAGGTGAGCGCAGTGCGCAGCACCGGTTTCTTTGCGGGACCGCGGGGATTGTAAAGGGGAGACGGTTTTCTCCCCCTTTACCCGTTCACGGGCGACGGTAGTTCATTTTCTGCGGGATTACGGTGAACGGAACCGGTGGCGCAGGGCCTGTATTTATGGTTTTCCAGGTCAGGTAAGGCGTCAGCCGCCACCTGACAAGAATGCGGGCATGGTAGCTAAAACCGGCCCGTTATCCCCCGGTGGCGCTATGCTTACCGGGGCTACGGGTTCTCAGCCGCCTGAAAGACGGGAGCCCGGTATTCATGAATTTGTAGGTCAGGTAAGGCGTCAGCCGCCACCTGACAGGAATGCGGGCATGGTAGCGAAAATCGGCCTGTTATCCTCCGGTGGCGCAGCTCTGGGGCCTCATATTCTGGTTCAGTGGGCTGTTCCGTTCACTGTCAGTACGCGGTCATTTTTTCTGTTCGTTACGTGTGAACGGGCAGGGGGACGTTTCGCCCGTCCCCCTGCACCCCCGGCATTGCGCTGGAAACCTGCCGCTGCGCGGTCCGCTCCACTCCGGTTTCATCTGGCGGACCGGGCGCGACTCGTGATTACTCGTCCCATCCCTGGGACTCGCCCTTTCAGGGCCAGCGCAAGCGTTGTTCAAAATTGCTCCGGGCAATTTTGTCCTGTCACGACTCAGCCTCTGGCCGCCGTCCTGGCCGCCAGTCCTGGATGTGCGCCTGCGTTCCCGGCAGGTTTCCCTGATGCGCCCAACCCCCATGTGGTGAGCCCGCAGGAAACCTGCAACTGCCTGACCGCTGAAGGTGATAAAACACAGAACCTCCCCTGAAAAAACGAACAGCGACGAATACGCTGCTGAAAGCACAAAACCCGCAGCGATGCCCTGGTGCCCGCTGAAACCGGCGAACCGGAGACCCGAAGACAAGGGCTGGACGCCAGGGATGGCGGACAGAGGCGAATCGAGACAGGCCGTCGAGTTGAGCCGACCGCAGGCTGAGGGTCGGGAGGTGAGCGCAGTGCGCAGCACCGGTTTCTTTGCGGGACCGCGGGGATTGTAAAGGGGAGACGGTTTTCTCCCCCTTTACCCGTTCACGGGCGACGGTAGTTCATTTTCTGCGGGATTACGGTGAACGGAACCGGTGGCGCAGGGCCTGTATTTATGGTTTTCCAGGTCAGGTAAGGCGTCAGCCGCCACCTGACAAGAATGCAGGCATGGTAGCTAAAACCGGCCTCTCATCCCCCGGTGGCGCTGCGCTTACCGGGGCTACGGGCGCTCAGAGTGAGTAGGCCGGGTAAGGCGCTAGCCGCCACCCGGCAAAAATGCGGGCACAATAATTTCATACAGATTCGGCATCACGCTCAAACCTGCTTCACATTCCGGTCCCGTGGGCTGTTCCGTTCACCGCCGGTACGAGGATATATGTTATCTCCACAGCGTGTGAACGGGCAGGGGGACGTTTCGCTCGTCCCCCTGCACCCCCGGCATGGCGCTGGAAACCTGCCGCTTCGCGGTCCGCTCCACTCCGGCTTCATCTGACGGACCGGGCGCGACTCGACGTCCCTGTCTCGACCCGCCCTCTGGCCGCCGTCCTGGCGGCCAGTCCTGGATGCGCGCCTGCGTTCCCGCCAGGTTTCCTTGATGCGCCCAACCCCCCCGGCGGTGAGCCCGCAGTAAACCTGCAACTGCCTGACCGCTGAAAGTGATAAAAAACTGTTTCTTTAAGCAGCGACGAATATCCTGCTGAAACCACAAAACTCACAGCGATGCCCTGGTGCCCGCTGAAACCGGCGAACCGGAGACCCGAAGACAAGGGCTGGACGCCAGGGATGGCGGCCAGAGGCGAATCGAGACAGGCCGTCGAGTTGAGCCGACCGCAGGCTGAGGGTCGGGAGGTGAGCGCAGTGCGCAGCACCGGTTTCTTTGCGGGACCGCGGGGATTGTAAAGGGGGAGACGGTTTTCTCCCCCTTTACCCGTTCACGGGCGACAGTCATCCATTTTCTGCGGGATTACGGTGAACGGAACCCGTGGCGCAGGGCCTGTATTTATGGTTTTCCAGGTCAGGTAAGGCGTCAGCCGCCACCTGACAAGAATGCGGGCATGGTAGCGAAACCCGGCCTCTCATCCCCCGGTGGCGCTGCGCTTACCGGGGCTACGGGTTCTCAGCCGCCTGAAGGAGGGGGCCTGGTATTCATCAATTTGTAGGCCGGGTAAGGCGCTAGCCGCCACCTGACAAGAATGCGGGCATGGTAGCGAAAACCGGCTTGTTATCCCCCGGCGGCGTGGCGCTTACCGGGGCTACGGGTTTCCGGTCGCCTGAGGGGCAACAGCCCGGACGCGGCTACCCGCACAGCCCCGGCTGACGGGAGATCATCTGCTCCAGCCACTGGCGCTGGTGGCGCTGTTGACTCTGCTGCCAGAGATAATCCCGGGCGCTCTGCAGCGCCTGCTGCGGCGCCATCGGTTCGGCAGGGCGAATCGCTTCACACCATAACAGATGCCAGCCCAGCTCGCTGGCGACCGGCGGACTCAGCCCGTTTTCCGTCAGCGAAAACAACGCTTCCTCCAGTTGCGGATAAAGTAAGCCCCGGCTAATCCAGCCTAAACGCCCGCCCTCCAGCGCGCTCGGACACTGGGAATAGCGCTGCGCCAGCAGCGCAAAGGCGTCGCGGGAAGCGTCGATTTGCTGATAAAAACGCAGGATTTGCCGGTGACCCCCTTCCCGATCATCATCGACGGTCAGCAGCAGGTGACGGGTCAGACGCTGCTCCGGGCGTACAAACTGCGTCTGATGGCGCAGATACCAGGCCTGTACCGTGGAAGGGTCCGGCTGTGGCGCCTGTCGGGCAATATCAGCAAAGGCGATCTCCAGCCGGGCGTGATGCAAGATGATGGCCGCGCGTTCTGGTGGGGTAAACTCTCCCTCGTCGAGCCAGACGCTAAGGGAAGCGGCAATGTTCTCTTTTAGCGCGGCGGTAATATCGCCTGGCGGGACCAGCGCGACGATCGCCTGTTCCATCTGGTGCTGGCGCTGCCAGGCCTGCTCAAAAGCCTCTCTGTCGGCTGCGTTTAATGCGCTCAGTTCACGGTTCCAGCGGCTGCGCGCCAGCCGCTGTCGACCAAAACGTTCCCATGCGTTCATGATTCTCTCTCCTCAGCCAGGGCGATGGCCTGTACCGGGACCCTGAACCAGCGGCCGCTAAAGTCGACGGTATAGTCGTCGCCGGACTCCCCCTGATCGGTGGCTTCAATGCGTCCCCGCTGACCGGCGGCCACGACCACATCGCCGTTGACCGACAACGCCATCAGACAGGTGACGGTATCGCCATATTGCAAATTCCCGGCCAACCAGGGCTGAGCGATGGGGATCAGTTCCTGTTCGCGGCAGCCGATAATCTGGTCACTGTCGGGAAAGTGGATCTGGTAGATGATCTGATCCTGCAAAAAAATGCCCCAGTCGCGCACAAACCCGGTGCTGCCGCGCCTGACCAGCAGCGCGCCCGGCGGGAAGCCCGCGACGGTGCCATCATTACGAATCGCGCGTACCACGCGGACCTCGTCGCTGAAGGTGAATTTCGGTCTCATGTGCCGCTCTCCTGAACGTGCTGCTGATAGCTCTCAGCGAGCAAGCGCCGCGCCAGCAGCCAGTGTGCGTGGGCGTTTTCCTCCAGTTGGTTGCGTAGCGGAACTGCAGCGCGCAGTTTGCGATGAAATGTAGCCAGCACCGGCAGACAGCAGGGCGCAAGGCGCTCCGGCTGATAGGCGACGGAAAAAAACTGAAAAAAGGATTCGGCGGAGCTCAGTTCGTCAACGCCGGGTATGTGATAAAACCACTCCATGATCACCCCCTCGCTCGCAGTACGGGTTCAGCGCAGATCTCATCATAGAGTGCCACCAGTTCGTAATCTTTCGGGCTGCGCTTCCAGTTTTCGGCAAAGCGGCGTATCGCGGGCAGCAGTTGATTAATTTGCGCCGAACTCAGGTGATACCCCATCTGGTCGAACACGCCGTTGACCGCCTGACGCCCGGAGTGTTTCCCCAGTACCAGCTTATAGCGGCGGCCAATCAGCGCCGGATCAATGGATTGATAGCTTTCGCTATCGCGCAGCAGCGCCGCCACGTGGACGCCGGACTCATGGGTAAAAACCAGCTCGCCCACCAGCGGCTGCTGCGGGTCGATGGGGCGCAAGGATGCATCCGCCACTTTCTGACAGAGCGCGGGCAGCGCCGCAAACTGAACGCCGGTCTCGACGCCGAGGCAGCGTTCAAGACCCAGCGCGACGGTCTCCAGCGCCGCGTTGCCCGCCCGTTCCCCAAGACCAAGAATGGTGGTATTGACGCTGGTGGCGCCAGCCCTGACCGCCGCCAGGGTATTGGCGGCGGCAAGGCCAAGATCGTTATGCGCATGCATTTCGATTTCGCCGGGCCAGACGTTACGCAGGGCGGAGATTTGCGCCACGGTGGTAAACGGGTCAAGTATGCCGACCGTATCGGCGTAGCGCAGGCGGGCGGCACTGGCTTGCTGCGCCACCAGGGCGATATCGCGCAGGGTCTGTTCGCTGGCCCGCGAGGCATCCTCGCAACCCACGCATACCTTCATACCGAGGGTATGGGCAAGATGGATAAATTTCGCCAGCCGCTCCAGCAGTACCGCTAATGGCTCGCGCAGTTTGTACTGTCGCAGTTTGTCCGACGCCGGAATGGAGATATCCACCCAATCGATGCCCAGATCGGCGCTTTGACGGATCTCCAGCGCGTTCATCCGGCACCAGGTCATCAGGGTGGCGTGAGGCAACTGGCGGCGCACCAGTTGGATCCGCGTAATCTCCTCGTCCCCCATTGCCGGGGTGCCCACTTCCATCGCCGTTACTCCCGCGGCATACAGCGCCTCGGCAATGGCGACCTTTTCGCTGGTGCGAAAGGCTACGCCGGGGCTCTGCTCACCATCGCGCAGAGTGGTATCGTTAATCAGTATGCGTCCCATCGCGACCCCGTCTTAGCCGTAAATCGGCGTGAATAGCGCATCCGCCGGGCGCGGCTTGCCGTTTTGCCAGTAGGGCGACAGCGCGCGCAGCCGGTCGATAATCGGCGGCAGGGTGGCGATGACGTAATCAATCTCTTTTTCCCGGGTGTAGCGCGAGAGGGAAAAACGGATGGTACCGTGGGCCGCGGTGTAGGGAATATTCATCGCCCGCATCACGTGGGAAGGCTCCAGCGAACCTGATGTACAGGCGCTGCCGCTGGACGCGGCGATCCCGGACTTATTTAACAGCAGCAGAATGGCCTCGCCTTCAATAAACTCGAAAGCCAGATTTACCGTGCCCGGCACGCGCGGCTGGTTGCCGCCCATCACCATCACGGAGGGAACGTCGGCCATCAGGCCCTGTTCCAGGCGATCGCGCAACTGGCTGATGTGCCCCATTCCCGGCAGATGAATGTGCGCCAGTTCGCAGGCCGCGCCCATGCCGACGATGCCGGTGATGTTCTCGGTTCCGGCTCGCCGACCGTGTTCCTGATGGCCGCCGCGCAGCAGCGGACGAAAGCGTGTTCCCCGACGCAGCCAGAGGCAGCCGACGCCTTTCGGCCCGTGGAACTTATGTGCCGAACAGGAGAGCATATCGATGCGGGTCTTACTGACGTTTATCGGCAATTTTCCCACCACCTGCACCGCGTCGCAGTGAAACAGCGCCCCTTGTTCATGGGCCAGATCCGCCATGTCGACCACCGGGAAAATCACGCCGGTTTCGTTATTGGCCCACATCACGCTGACCAGCGCGACGCGCGGGCTGAGCGCCGCCCGGAACTGCGCCATATCCAGCGCGCCCTCGCTATCGACCGCGATCCGGTGGATCAAATACCCCTGACGCTCCAGATGTTCGCAGGCCGCCAGCGTCGCCGGATGCTCGACGCTGGTGGTAATAATTTCGCGACGTTCCGGCATCAGGGCGACCGCCGAGGCGATAGCGGTGGAGGTGGCCTCGGTGGCGCAGGAGGTAAAGATTATCTCGCTGGGATATTCCGCGCCCAGTAGCGCCGCAACCTGCTGGTGTGCGCGCTCCAGAGCGGCCTGAGCCGGAATGCCGAAATCATGTATTGATGACGGGTTGCCGTAGAAATCCGTCAAAAAGGGCATCATCGCTTCCAGAACCATCGGATCCAGGCGCGTGGTGGCGTTATTATCGAGATAAACCTGTTTCATCTTGTCCCCCTTGGGTCAGTTAACCGCGGCCTATGCCGCCACCACTTCCATATAACAGCCGGTGCGCTCCATCAGCTTTTGCTGCAGCCAGGCCAGAGTCATATCGGTCATCATGCAGCCGCTACAACTGCCGGACAGGCTGACGGTCACCTGATGATTGGCGACGTTAAGCAGCGACATATCGCCGCCGTCGGCCTGGATATGCGGGCGCAGTTCATTGATGGTATCGACGACGCTCTGCCAGTGCGGATCTTTGCTGCTGGTGACCGGGAGGGGCGACGGCGGCTGCTGCGCGAGGATTTCCGCCAGCGCCAGCTCGATTTTTTCATGGCAGGCGGTGCAGCCGCCGCCCGCTTTGGTGTAGTTGATTACCTCTTCGAGGGTGGTCAGGCCGTTGTTCAGCACCGCCCGGCGAATATGCCCTTCATCGACGCCGAAGCATTTGCAGATCAGTTTGCCCTCTTCATGCTCCGCTTCCGGGCTTTCGCCGCGAAAGTTGGCGATGGCCGCGCGCAGGGCCTCCTGGCCCATCACCGAGCAGTGCATTTTTTGCGGCGGCAGGCCGTCGAGATAATCGGCGATCTGCTGGTTGGTGATTTGCCCGGCTTCATCAAGGGTATGGCCGATAATCAGTTCGGTCAGGGCGGAAGAGGAGGCGATCGCGCTCCCGCAACCGAAGGTCTGGAAGCCCGCCTCCTGGATAATTTCGGTTTGCGGGTCAACGCGTAGCATCAGACGCAGCGCATCGCCGCAGCTTAATGAACCCACATCGCCTACCGCGTTGGCGTTGTCCACCACGCGCGCGTTGCGGGGATTAAAAAAATGGTCTTTCACTTTCTCGGAGTAATTCCACATGCTGTCAGCTCCAGGGATGATGACGGAAAACGCCGGGGCGCGGTCCACCGCAAAAAATGCGGTGGTGATAACCAACAAGCAAATGCAGTACCAATGCGTAAATACGTTAATTCTTAATGGGTTAACGGTTTAACCTGACAACCCGCGGCCGACACTGTCGTTATTTATTGTGGGGTTTGTCACAGAAACGACATGGTTAGCGGCGTGGATCCAGATCCTCCTGCCACTCCTGCTCCTGCAGCAGCCGGACAAAACGTTCCGGGTCGCGCTGGCGGGCGCTTTTACGCTGCGCTTTGTCATACCAGTAGAGCTGGATCTCCTGTAGCAGACCGACGATGGTGGTGTCCGCCGGAACGCGTTCGGCGCGAACGCCAACCTGTAATAACTGGCGGAAAACCGCATCGCCAATCGCCACGCAGAACAGGGTGACGCACCCCTCAAGGGCGTGGATCCGCCGGGCGATCTTCTCCGCCTGATGGCCATTTTCGACAGCGAAATCAACCACTCGGATCAGGGTGACCCGATCCGCTTTGACGCCGTATACCACCAGCCGCGGCGTGGCGCCGAAGTGCTGATCGACGTGACGGTAGTCGGAACTGGCGAAGGCGACCTTCATTGACCAGTCGTCGGAGTGGACCATATCAAACTGACGGTTAATGGTCGGCATAAGCGGCTCCTGCGGTGAGTGAGGGGTCCACGTGCTGGCGAAGCGGCGAGCGGTAGAGGGGAAGATGGTGGTGTCTCTCGCGCAGCAGATTCGCCAGTTCAAACAGCGTATCGCGCATTCCGCAATATCCCTGGCGTACCCGACGGAACTCGCCGAGCCGGTCAAAAATCGGAAAGCCGGCGCGAACCAGCGGCAGCGCAAACTGTTCCGCCAGATCGCGGGCGTGGGAGTTGGCCACCAGCAGGTCGGCAGGCTGGGAACATAACAGGGTTTGCAGATCTTCCAGATCGCCAGGAACTACCCGTTCAGCCGCCAGCTGGCGCAGGCTGGGATGGCCGGTGGGCGCCACCAGCGGGCCGGGCTGCATCCCCTGGCTGTTGGCGAAATCGCACCACGCCGCCAGAAGATCGCCTTCCGCCGCCATCGCCATGCGCTGGCCCTGCAGCCACGTATGACAGTCAATCATGGCATCCTGTAGCTGGCCACGCTGGCGTTCAAGCCATGCGGGTACTCCGCGTCCGGAAATTTTCGCCAGTTGCTGAATGAAGGCGTCGCAACGTTCGAGGGTCATCAGGTGCGGCAGGGTCATCACCTCCCCGCGGCTGCGCTGGGCCAGCAGCGATGAAGCCCGACTCAGGGAGACGCCGATGACGAAGCTGCACAGGCTTTGCCCCATCTGCTCTATCTGACGCAACGGCGTTCCGCCCTGGGTCAGCGGTGAGAAATCGCCCTGCGCCAGGTGGCCGTCCATCGATTGCGCCAGATCCGGCAGAATAATCGCCTGCAGGCCAAAGGCTTCGACGCATCGGCGCAGCCATTCGATATCGCCCGGGGAACAGAGATGGCTGACCAGCAGATTGACCCGGCGATTACGCTGACCGGGGCGCGGTTCAGGCGCAACCCACTGCTCAATAACGCTCTCCAGCACCGCGCTATAGCCATTTTCCATGGAGCCGTAAAAATCCGGGGTATTGACCGTCAGTATCGCGACCCCTTTGTGTCGGGGGTACTCTTCGCGAAACTGGCGAACCACGCGGGAAGTGTCGCTCCCCTGGGCTTCCGACAAGCCGGTGCTCAGCAGCACGATGGCCTGCGGGTTGTTACGCTGGCACAGGGTATCGAGGGCGGTAAAAATATTGCCGTCGGCGCCCATAATCGTCGAGGTCGGGTCCATGGCCGTCGATTGCAGCGGCACCGGGTCGTGAAAGTGCTGAATAAAAAAGACTTTGGCGAAGGCGCTGCATCCCTGTGCTCCATGGACCAGGGGGATGCTGTGCTCGATCCCGAGACTGGCGAGGATCGCCCCGAGCGGTTGACCGGTTTTGATTGGGCTGACCGCCAGGGGTTTATCGCTGCGGAAAATGTCTGCCATACTGTTCTCCTTAGTGCCAGGGGGCGCGGGAATGGGTTTGTGGCCAGATGGGGCTGTCGAGGGTCTGACAGAGCTGGCGGGCGAGAGTGACGATTCCCTGATAGCCAGCGAAGGCGTGTTCGCGCTCCTGATTGATATCGAGAAACGGCAGGCGGGCTTTATACGCGGTGTACATGTTGCGTCCACCGGCGATCATCAGGTCAGCCTGATAGCGATAAACCACGTCCAGCAGGCTGCGGGCGTTGCCTTCCTCCAGCATGACCGCGTCATCGCCCATCAGTTCGCGGATACGCTGTTTATCCTCTTCGGTGGATTTACGTGTGCCGGTCGCCACCACGGTCATGCCCAAATCCTGTAGCGCCGACACCACCGACCATGATTTGACCCCGCCGGTATAAAGCAGCGCTTTGCGTCCGCGAAGCTGCTCGCGCCACGGGATAAGCGCCTGTTCCGCCGCCTGCTCTTCCCGCGCGATTAACGCTTCGGTGCGGCGGCATAAATCATCATCGCCAAGCAGCGTCGCCAGCTGACGCAGCGCGTCGGAGGTGGCGCGGATACCGTAAAAACTGCCTTCGAACCACGGCGTGCCGTAGCGCAGCTCCAGCGCTCTGGCGACATTGATTAACGCCCGCGAGCAGACCAGCATATTCGCCTGCGCCCGGTGCATGGTCTGGATCTCGGCAAAACGGCCATCGCCGGAGAGGCTGCCGAGCACGCGAATGCCCAGCTCATCCAGCAGCGGCTGAATATGCCAGAACTCACCGGCGATATTGTATTCGCCAATCAGGCCGATATCGTGACGGTGTTCCGGGGGAAACGGCGATGTTTCGGGCCAGGGGGCGGGTTCGCGCTGACCAATCACCCGTTTAACCATTACGTCGCCCGCCAGCCGGTTGCCGAGATTTTTACTGCCGTAAAAACCGGCGGCATCAACGGCGATGACCGGTACGCCGGTGGCGGTTTGCGCGGCCTGGCATACCGCTTCCAGATCGTCGCCCTCCATCGCGGGTACGCAGGTGTTGTAGATAAAGACCGCCGCCGGATGATAACGCGTGACAATATGGCGTACCGCGTGAAAAAGGCGGCGTTCACCGCGGCCCATAATCACATCCTGTTCGTTGAGATCGGTGGTGAATCCGAGCCGGTTGAGGGTTGGCCCGGAGCTTACGCTGCCGCGATTATCCCACGAGCTGCCGGCGCAGCCGATGGGGCCGTGTACCAGATGCGCCACATCCGCGATGGGCAGCAGGGTTATCTGAGCGCCGTCGAACGCGCAGCCGCCGGCAGTGGCGCCGGGTTTGGGGGCGCTACAGCCGGATTTTTGCTTATGGTTGTGTTCACAGGCCGGTTCATCCAGCAGCGCCAGAATTTCATTTCCCTTCATAGTGACCTCGTTGACGGTGGGGGATAACGAGGTGATGCAATTCGCGCTCCAGAAAAGGTGCATTGATTTTTAAGGGAAAAGTGTTGTTGGCTTTGCGACAAAGCCAACAATCAGACAATGCCGTGGTGGGGGGGAAGGGGGTTTTTATCACTTACCGCGATAACGTTAGGTTTTGTTGATGAAAAGGTGTCTGCCAGACGCTGTTAAGTGCGGCTAAAGCCTGGTCCTGGCTTGCCTCCTTCAGACGGCTGAGGCCCCGTAGCCCCGGTAAGCGCAGCGCCACCGGGGGGTGACGAGCGAGTTTTCGCTACCATGCCCGTATTTTTGTCAGGTGACGGCTGACGCCTTACCTGACCTGGAAACCGCATAAATACAGGCCCTGCGCCACGGGTTCCGTTCACCGTAATCCCGCAGAAAATGGATGACTGTCGCCCGTGAACGGGTAAAGGGGGAGAAAACCGTCTCCCCCTTTACAATCCCCGCGGTCCCGCAAAGAAACCGGTGCTGCGCACTGCGCTCACCTCCCGACCCTCAGCCTGCGGTCGGCTCAACTCGACGGCCTGTCTCGATTCGCCTCTGGCCGCCATCCCTGGCGTCCAGCCCTTGTCTTCGGGTCTCCGGCTCGCCGGTTTCAGCGGGCACCAGGGCATCGCTGTGGGTTTTGTGCTTTCAGCAGCGTATTCGTCGCTGTTCGTTTTTTCAGGGGAGGTTCTGTGTTTTATCACTTTCAGCGGTCAGGCAGTTGCAGGTTTCCTGCGGGCTCACCGCCGGGGGGTTGGGCGCATCAGGGAAACCTGGCGGGAACGCAGGCGCGCATCCAGGACTGGCGGCCAGGACGGCGGCCAGAGGCTGAGTCGTGACAGGACAAAATTGCCCGGAGCAATTTTGAACAGCGCTTGCGCTGGCCCTGAAAGGGCGAGTCCCAGGGATGGGACGAGTAATCACGAGTCCCGCCCGGTCCGCCAGATGAAGCCGGAGTGGAGCGGACCGCGCAGCGGCAGGTTTCCAGCGCAATGCCGGGGGTCATGGGGGCGAGCGAAACGCCCCCATGCCGTTCACCGGCTGCGGAGATAACGAATATCCTCGTACTGACGGTGAACGGAACAGCCCTCTGAACCGGAATGTGAAGCGGGTTTGAGCGTGATGCCAAATCTGCATGAGATATTGCGTCCGCATTTTTGCCGGGTGGCGGCTGACGCCTTACCGGACCTGGAAAACCATAAATACAGGCCCTGCGCCACCGGTTCCGTTCACCGTAATCCCGCAGAAAATGGATGACCGTCGCCCGTGAACGGGTAAAGGGGGAGAAAACCGTCTCCCCCTTTACTATCCCCGCGGTCCCGCAAAGAAACCGGTGCTGCGCACTGCGCTCACCTCCTGACCCTCAGCCTGCGGTCGGCTCAACTCGACGGCCTGTCTCGATTCGCCTCTGTCCGCCATCCCTGGCGTCCAGCCCTTGTCTTCGGGTCTCCGGTTCGCCGGTTTCAGCGGGCACCAGGGCATCGCTGTGAGTTTTGTGGTTTCAGCAGGATATTCGTCGCTGTCGGTCTTTCAGATGAGGGCGGTATTTTCCCCAGTTTTTTATCACTTTCAGCGGTCAGGCAGTTGCAGGTTTACTGCGGGCTCACCGCCGGGGGGTTGGGCGCATCAGGGAAACCTGGCGGGAACGCAGGCGCACATCCAGGACTGGCCGCCAGGACGGCGGCCAGAGGCTGAGTCGCGGCAAGGATGCCGCGTCTCAGCCGGTCCGCCAGATGAAGCCGGAGTGGAGCGGACCGCGCAGCGGCAGGTTTCCAGCGCAATGCCGGGGGTCATGGGGGCGAGCGAAACGCCCCCATGCCGTTCACCGGCTGCGGAGATAACATATATCCTCGTACTGACGGTGAACGGAACAGCCCACGGAACCGGAATATGAGGCGCCACCGGGGGATAACAGGCCGGTTTTCGCTACCATGCCCGTATTTTTGCCGGGTGGCGGCTGACGCCTTACCTGACCTGGAAAACCATAAATACAGGCCCTGCGCCACCGGTTCCGTTCACCGTAATCCCGCAGAAAATGAACTACCGTCGCCCGTGAACGGGTAAAGGGGGAGAAAACCGTCTCCCCCTTTACAATCCCCGCGGTCCCGCAAAGAAACCGGTGCTGCGCACTGCGCTCACCTCCCGACCCTCAGCCTGCGGTCGGCTCAACTCGGTACTACTCGTCCCATCCTTGGGACTCGCCCTTTCAGGGCCAGCGCAAGCGCTGTTCAAAATTGCTCCCGGCAATTTTGTCATGTCTCGATTCGCCTCTGGCCGCCATCCCTGGCGTCCAGCCCTTGTCTTCGGGTCTCCGGTTCGCCGGTTTCAGCGGGCACCAGGGCATCGCTGTGAGTTTTGTGCTTTCAGCAGGATATTCGTCGCTGCTTAATAGAAAATAGAAAACCTGTGTTTTATTACCTTCAGCGGTCAGGCAGTTGCAGGTTTACTGCGGGCTTACCGCCGGGGGGTTGGGCGCATCAGGGAAACCTGGCGGGAACGCAGGCGCACATCCAGGACTGGCCGCCAGGACGGCGGCCAGAGGCTGAGTCGCGGCAAGGATGCCGCGTCTCAGCCGGTCCGCCAGATGAAGCCGGAGTGGAGCGGACCGCGCAGCGGCAGGTTTCCAGCGCAATGCCGGGGGTCATGGGGGCGAGCGAAACGCCCCCATGCCGTTCACCGGCTGCGGAGATAACATATATCCTCGTACTGACGGTGAACGGAACAGCCCACGGAACCGGAATATGAGGCGCCACCGGGGGATAACAGGCCGGTTTTCGCTACCATGCCCGCATTTTGCCGGGTGGCGGCTGACGCCTTACCCGGCCTACTCACTGAACCAGAATGTGAAGCAGGTTTGAGCGTGATGCCGAATCTGCATGAGATATTGCGTCCGCATTTTGCCGGGTGGCGGCTGATGCCTTACCCGACCTACTACACTCTGTAGAACCGATCAAGCGACGTAGGCCCGCGCAAGCGAAGCGCCGCCGGGCAATTGCTGAAAAACGCACGTTGTCAGCAATTACCCGACGGCATGGGCCGCGTAGACGGCACGCATTCCACCGCTCCCGGTAACGCTAAAAAAGCCCGCGGGGTCAGCGGGCAACAGGCACAATACAGGGATTAAAAAACGCGCTCCTCCAGAGGGTTATCCCTGTTAAGTCGCTTCGCCAGCCACGGCGGTAAACGCCCTGCCAGCAGCGTATTGATCGCGTCGCACTGGGCCTGAATAGTGGTACCGGGCTGCGCTTTCATCGGATGTACCCGGTGACGAATCAGCCGGGCGGCGGCTGGCCCGCCAATCTCCTGACAAAACAGCAACTGGCAGTCGTCCACAAGCCGGGCGCGCACTTCGCCGGGCTCCTGCTGGAGGGGCGCGGAGGGATAGCGGCGCAGATCGTACAGCCAGCCGCCTTGCTCATCGAACGCATAGATAAAAAACAGCCGCCCCTGACCGAAATGACCGTTAATCGCCAGACCATCCTGCGAGCAAAAGGCGACCCGCAGCTGCGGCGTGCGCTGAGCGGGGCGAATGATACGTAAATGGGCGGGCAGTTCGCCTCGCAGACAAGACATCACCCGTGACCAGCGGGCGGGAGACATCACCGCATCAGGCGAGGGAAAGCTGGCGGCTAATTGCGTTTGCGTCAGGGTGGACAGCCGCGATGGCGTCAGCGTCTCTCCGCTCTCCTGCGCCAGCCAGTCCAGGATTTGCGCCGGTTGCAGGTCCGGTAAAGTCTGAAACAGCGCCAGCAGACGCCAGAAAAGGGTATCGTTGTCGGACATCTTCAGCTCCTTATAGCAGCGTATTGCGGGTCGCGCGCAGGCTTACCGGGAAGACAGGCCGTGCAGGCTGAGGATTAACGTAATAACAGCGTCCTCCTTCCAGCGAAATGGCGCCGCCCCAGCGATCGGCGTCGTTATGCTCAATCTGTATCACACGCGCTTCCAGGTCCTGTTTGGCGATATAGGCATACAGATCCGCGCCGCGCTCACGAAAAATCACGATGGGCATATTCCCTCCTGGCCCCGCATAATGCGGGGCGCCTGATGGTTAACGGACGAGGTCGAAGCTGTAATCGGTTTTACCCAACTGGCTGGTATCGCTATCCAGTTTCTCCAGTACCGCGTTGACCAGCGTTGTCACAATCTGCATTGCGCCTTCATAGCCCCAGGTGGTCTGGCGGTGCAGATGGTGGCGATCGAACAGTGGAAAGCCGAGGCGGATGAGCGGGACTTCAAAGGCTTTGCCCTTTGCCAGGGTATCGCGCTGAATAAACTTGCCGTAAGAGTTGCCAATCATAAAGTCCGGCTGCCGGGTGAACATCAGCGAACGGAAGTGCCACAGATCGCAGTTGATAAACACTTCGCTTTCACGCCCGTAGGGCGAGGCATCAAGCATTTTCTTCATCGCTTTTTGCCAGCGTTTGTTGGCGTTATGGCTCAGAATAACCGTCGGCTCGCAGCCCAGCTCCAGCAGGAAGCGAGTCAGCCCCATGACAAAATCCGGGTCGCCGTAGAGGCCAAATTTCTTGCCATGCAGCCAGGTGTGGGAATCGAGCATCATATCCACCAGCCGTCCGCGCTCAAGGGTGAGGGCGTCGGGAATCGGTTTGCCGCTAAGCCGGCTGACGGTCATCAGCAGTTCGTCGGTGGCGCTCAGCCCCAGCGGGATCGCCACTTCAGTCGCGGGCTGATTCCACATCTCCTGAACCACTTTTTTACTCTTCAGCAACTGCCACGGTTGCAGCAGCAGCGTATCAATGGCGTCCGGGGCCTCTTTTATCTCCTGCTGGCTGGTGCCGCCCGCATACATCCGATAATGCCCATCGGCAGGGGTATCGAGCACCTCTGACGGGTCGGAAAGCAGGCTGCACGGCACCGCCATCTGTTGCATCATCCGCTTTAATACGCGAAAGTTGCCGAGATAGGTTTCAAAACCGGTCACCAGATTGAGCTTTTGCAGTTTACCTGGCTGCCCCTGGTAGTCGGCGGTAAAGGTTTTGGCGAACCCTTCAAACATATTGTCCCAGCCGGTGACGTGACTACCGATAAAGCTTGGTGTATGGGCGTGCGGCACGGCGATGCTGCTGTCGATAAAACCATCTTTTTTGGCGTTGGCGATAAACGCCTGCAGGTCATCGCCGATAACTTCCGCCATGCAGGTGGTTGAGACCGCGATGATCTCCGGTCTGTATAGCGCGCTGGCGTTCTGCAGGCCCTTGTTCATATTGTTGTTGCCGCCGAAAACCGCCGCGTCTTCGGTCATTGAGTCGGAAACGCAGGCGATCGGCTCCTTGAAATGGCGGTTAAAATAGGTGCGAAAGTAGGCCACGCACCCCTGGGAACCGTGTACATAGGGCAGGGTGTTGGCAAATCCGAGCGCACAGAGCACCGCGCCCAGCGGCTGGCAGGCTTTCGCCGGATCGACGGTCAGGGCTTCGCGCTGGAAATTGAGCGCTTCATATTCGGCGGTGGTCGTCCAGTCGAAGACCTCCTGCACGCGCTGCGCGTCATACGCCTCTTCCATACCGCGTTTATTGCGGAACAGTTGCTGATATTCATCTTGTTCGAATAGCGGATAGCAGCTATTAATTTTCTCAATTGTTTGGCTCATGGTGTTCTCCTCCCGCGCCACAAATCGGTGAACAGACGGGACAGTGAGTGGGCAATCACGCAGACTTCAGCCACGGAGCGGTCAGTTCGCTCCACGCCGGGTTGTTTAAGGTCATATCCATATCGCGGGCGAAAATAGCGAAACCATCGTAGCCGTGGTACGGGCCGGAATAGTCCCACGAGTGCATCTGGCGGAACGGCACGCCCATTTTCTGGAAGATGTACTTTTCCTTGATACCGGAGCCGATCAGATCGGGCTTCAGCGCCTTAACGAAGGCCTCCAGCTCATAGCTGCTGGCATCATCGAACAGCAGGGTTCCCTCTTTCAGTTCCGGCAGGGTGCGGTCGTAATCATCGTTATGGCCAAACTCATACCCGGAAGCGATGATCTCCATGCCCAGATCCTCATAGGCGCCGATAACGTGGCGTGGCCGCAGGCCGCCCATATAGAGCAGCACCTTGCGCCCCTCCAGGCGCGGACGATATTTGGCGATAATCGCCGCCATTTGCGCCTCGTATCGGGCGATCACCGCCTCGGCGTTGGCGCGAATGGTGTCGTCAAACTGGTCGGCGATTTTGCGCAACGATTCGGCGATTTTGGTTGGCCCGAAGAAGTTGTACTCCATCCACGGAATCTGATGCTTTTCCTCCATATGCCGGGCAATGTAGTTCATCGAACGGTAGCAGTGGACGAGGTTCAGCTTCACGAATGGCGTATTTTCCATTTCGACCAGCGTACCGTCGCCGGACCACTGCGCAACGACCCGTAACCCCATCTCTTCAAGCAGAATGCGCGAAGCCCAGGCATCGCCGCCGATGTTATAGTCGCCGATAATCGCCACATCGTAAGGCGTGGCTTCAAACGGCTGCCCTTCGCGGTTGTTCAGCACCCAGTCGCGTACCACGTCGTTGGCGATATGGTGCCCCAGTGACTGCGACACGCCGCGAAAGCCTTCGCAGCGAACCGGGATCACCGGTTTATTCAGCGCTTTGCTGCTGGCATTCGCCACGGCGCTGATATCATCGCCAATCAACCCCACCGGACATTCCGACTGAATGGTGATGCCTTTTGTGAGCGGGAACAGCAGCTCCATTTCTTCAATCAGTTTGCTGAGTTTTTTATCGCCGCCGAAGACGATGTCGCGCTCCTGGAAATCTGAGGTGAAGTTCAGCGTGCCAAAACTCTCGACGCCGCTGACGCCGGTGTAATAGTTGCGTCGTCCGGCGCGCGAGTACTGGCCGCAGCCGATCGGCCCGTGGGAAATATGAGCCATATCTTTAATTGGCCCAAAAACCACCCCTTTGGAACCCGCATACGCGCAGCCGCGCACGGTCATCACGCCGGGTTGCGATTTGCGGTTGGAGGTCATGCACTTGCCAACGCTTTCCATTTGCGGATCGCTGACCATCATGTGCTTTTTACGCTCTTTACGCGTGGTTTCCGGGAACACCTCCAGGACTTCCTGGATGAGCGCCAGATTACGTTCGCCTGTTGCGTTGGTCATGGTCATTATCCTGTGATCAGGCCGCGTTTTCTTCGGCGGCGGTTTTACCAATGATGCTGGTGTCTTCTTCTTCCATGATGCCGAATTCCATCAGCAGCGATTCCAGTTCATCCATGGTGCAGGGGGTCGGTACCACCTTCATGGTGTTGTTGACGATTTTTTGCGCCAGAGTGCGGTATTCATTGGCCTGATTACAGGTCGGGTCGTACTCGATAACCGTCATCCGGCGGATTTCCGCGCGCTGCACGATGTTGTCGCGCGGCACAAAATGAATCATTTGCGTGCCGAGTTTTTCCGCCAGGGCCATAATCAGTTCGTCTTCGCGGTCGGTCTGGCGCGAGTTACAGATCAGGCCGCCGAGGCGCACCTTGCCGGATTTGGCGTATTTGACGATCCCTTTGGAGATATTGTTGGCGGCGTACATCGCCATCATCTCGCCGGAACAGACGATGTAGATCTCCTGGGCTTTGTTTTCGCGGATCGGCATGGCGAAGCCGCCGCAAACTACGTCGCCGAGCACGTCATAGAAGACGAAATCGAGGTCATCTTCGTAGGCGCCTTCCTCTTCCAGGAAGTTGATTGCCGTGATAACGCCGCGGCCCGCGCAGCCGACGCCTGGCTCCGGACCGCCGGATTCCGCGCAGCGCACGTTGCCGTAGCCGATTTGCAGAACATCTTCCAGCTCCAGATCCTCGACCGACCCCACTTCGGCGGCCATCTCCATAATGGTGTTCTGTGCTTTAGCGTGCAGGATCAGGCGGGTGGAATCCGCTTTGGGATCGCAGCCGACGATCATCACTTTCTTGCCCAGCTCCGCCAGCGCGGCGACGAGGTTCTGCGTGGTGGTGGATTTGCCGATACCGCCTTTACCGTAGATAGCGCATTGACGCATGGTCATGGTGACTTCTCCTGTTGTTGAGTGTTTGCCAGCAGAGAAGTGCAGGGAACATACCAGTCGTGCCTGATTGATTAACACATTGATATACATGAAATTGTCTTAAAATCCCTGCGGCAGGGGTAAAACAAAACGGCACAATAAGGCGACCAAATGTGAGAAACAGAACAATTCCACGCGTCGGACCGATTGTGGCGCTTTGTCGCCTGTTCAACAGCTTGTCGCGTGCTGTGTCTTATTCCGCGCAATCTCTCTGCGCAATACCGGGCGGTTATTTAAATAACGTACTGAATTTACAGTAACTATTTTGTTATGCGCGAGCTGGCACAGGCTGTGCTTGAGGCCATCACTGGGTTTGCCGCTTTCCGACGCGGCGAAGATGCCTCTCACCTTCGAGGATTGAACAATGTCCGGACAAATGAAAACAATGGATGGCAACGCCGCGGCGGCCTGGGTTTCCTATGCCTTTACCGATGTTGCCGCGATCTATCCTATTACCCCCTCTACGCCGATGGCGGAAAACGTCGACGAATGGGCGGCGCAGGGGAAAAAGAACCTGTTTGGTCAGCCGGTGCGCTTAATGGAGATGCAATCAGAGGCCGGTGCGGCAGGCGCGGTACACGGCGCGCTGCAGGCCGGGGCGCTCACCACGACCTACACGGCTTCGCAAGGGCTGCTGCTGATGATCCCCAATCTGTACAAGATTGCCGGTGAACTGCTGCCGGGGGTTTTTCACGTCAGCGCCCGGGCGTTGGCCACCAATTCGCTGAATATTTTTGGCGATCACCAGGATGTGATGGCGGTTCGTCAGACCGGCTGCGCCATGCTGGTGGAGAACAACGTTCAGCAGGTGATGGATCTCTCCGCGGTCGCCCATCTGGCGGCGATTAAGGGGCGCATCCCGTTTGTTAACTTTTTTGATGGTTTTCGTACCTCGCATGAAATTCAAAAGATCGAGGTGCTGGAATATGAGCAACTGGCAACGCTGCTCGACCGCTCCGCGCTGGACAGTTTCCGGCGTAACGCGCTGCATCCGGATCATCCGGTTATTCGCGGAACCGCACAAAACCCGGATATCTATTTTCAGGAACGGGAAGCGGGCAACCGTTTTTATCAGGCGCTTCCTGAGCTTGTTGAAAACACGATGGCGCAAATTAGCGCCCTCACCGGACGGGAATACCATCTGTTTAACTACGCCGGCGCGCCGGATGCCGAACGGGTCATCATCGCCATGGGTTCGGTTTGCGACACCATTCAGGAAGTGGTGGATACGCTGAATAGCGCAGGGGAGAAGGTCGGGTTACTCAGCGTGCATCTGTTTCGCCCCTTTTCACTGGCGCACTTCTTTGCGCAACTGCCAAAAACCGTGCAGCGGATTGCGGTACTGGACCGCACGAAAGAGCCTGGCGCCCAGGCCGAGCCGCTGTGTCTCGATGTTAAAAACGCATTTTATCACCATGACGCTGCGCCGCTGATTGTCGGTGGCCGTTACGGGCTGGGCGGCAAGGATGTCCTGCCCGGCGATATTGCCGCGGTGTTTGACAACCTGAACAAACCGCTGCCGATAGATGGCTTTTCGCTGGGTATTGTCGATGATGTCACCTTTACGTCATTACCGTCGTATCAGGGCGCGATGGCGGTATCGCATGCCGGGATCACCGCCTGTAAATTTTGGGGCATGGGCTCAGATGGCACCGTTGGCGCGAATAAAAGCGCCATTAAAATTATTGGCGACAAGACCCCTCTCTACGTGCAGGCTTATTTCTCCTATGACTCGAAAAAATCCGGCGGCATCACCGTTTCACACCTGCGCTTCGGCGACCGGCCCATAACTTCGCCCTATCTGATTCACCGGGCCGATTTTATCTCCTGCTCGCAACAATCCTATGTCGAACGCTATGACCTGCTGGATGGGTTGAAACCGGGCGGAACCTTTTTGCTGAACTGCAACTGGTCCGATGCGGAGCTGGAGCAGCATTTGCCTGCCCGCTTCCGGCGTTATCTGGCGCGGGAAAATATCCGCTTTTACACCCTTAATGCCGTCGATATCGCCCGTGAGCTCGGTCTTGGCGGGCGGTTTAATATGCTGATGCAGGCGGCGTTCTTTAAGCTGGCGGCGATTATTGACCCGCAAACCGCCTCGGACTATCTCAAACAGGCGGTGGAAAAAAGCTACGGCAGTAAAGGGGCGAGCGTTATTGAGATGAACCAGCGGGCGATCGACCTGGGGATGGCTTCGCTGCATCAGGTGACGATTCCGCCGCACTGGGCGACTCTGGAAGAGCCTGAAGCGCAAGCGTCCGCCATGATGCCGGACTTCATTCGCGATATTCTGCAACCGATGAACCGCCAGTGCGGCGACCAACTGCCGGTGAGCGCGTTTGTCGGTATGGAGGATGGCACCTTCCCGTCGGGCACCGCGGCCTGGGAGAAGCGCGGCATTGCCCTGGAGGTCCCGGTCTGGCAACCGGACGGCTGTACGCAGTGTAACCAGTGCGCGTTTATCTGCCCCCATGCGGCGATCCGTCCGGCGTTGCTCAGTCCTGAAGAGCAGGACGCCGCGCCGGTAGCGCTGTTAAGTAAGCCCGCTCAGGGGGCGAAAGCGTATCACTACCACCTGGCGATTTCCCCTCTGGACTGTTCTGGCTGCGGCAACTGCGTGGATATCTGTCCTTCGCGCGGTAAGGCGCTAAAAATGCAATCTCTCGATAGCCAGCGCCAGATGGCGTCGGTCTGGGATTACGCGCAGTCGCTGGCGCCAAAAAGTAACCCGTTTCGCAAAACAACGGTTAAAGGCAGCCAGTTTGAAACGCCGCTGCTGGAGTTTTCCGGCGCCTGCGCGGGCTGCGGGGAAACCCCTTACGCCCGCCTGATCACCCAACTGTTTGGCGACCGGATGATGGTTGCTAACGCCACCGGCTGCTCTTCTATCTGGGGGGCCAGCGCGCCGTCGATGCCTTACACCACTAACCATCGCGGTCATGGTCCTGCATGGGCGAATTCGCTGTTTGAAGATAACGCCGAATTTGGCCTCGGCATGATGCTGGGCGGGCAGGCGGTGCGCAAACAGATTGCCGACGACATGACCGCCGCCCTGTCGTTGCCGTTAAGCGACAGACTTATTGACGCGATGCGGCAGTGGCTGGCCCATCAGGATGACGGCGAAGGGAGCCGCGAGCGTGCGGATCGGCTAAGTGAACTGCTGGCGGTGGAAAAAGCCGGGGAGCCGCTGCTGGAGCATCTCTGGCAGAACCGTGACTATTTTATTCGCCGCTCACAGTGGATTTTCGGCGGCGACGGCTGGGCCTACGATATCGGCTTCGGCGGCCTCGACCACGTGCTGGCGAGCGGCGAGGATGTGAATATTCTGGTGTTTGATACTGAGGTTTACTCTAATACCGGCGGACAGTCGTCGAAATCGACCCCGGTGGCGGCAATCGCTAAATTTGCCGCGCAGGGGAAACGCACGCGCAAAAAGGATCTCGGCATGATGGCGATGAGCTATGGCAACGTTTATGTCGCGCAGGTCGCCATGGGCGCTGATAAAGATCAAACGCTGCGGGCTATCGCGGAAGCCGAAGCCTGGCCGGGGCCGTCACTGGTGATTGCTTACGCCGCCTGCATTAACCACGGCCTGAAAGCCGGGATGCGCTGTAGCCAGCGTGAGGCGAAGCGGGCGGTTGAGGCAGGCTACTGGCATCTGTGGCGCTATCATCCGCAGCGTGAAGCGGAAGGCAAAACGCCGTTCGTGCTGGATTCCGAAGAGCCGGAAGAGAGCTTCCGCGACTTTTTACTGGGGGAAGTGCGCTATGCCTCTTTGCACAAAACGACGCCGCAACTGGCGGATGCGCTTTTCAGTAAAACCGAAGAGGATGCCCGGGACCGCTTCAGGCAGTATCAGCGGCTGGCCGGCGAAGAGTAGCGCGAGGCAACGGCGGGCGGGCAAGAGGCTGCGCCAGCGGTTTATTCTTCTTGCTGCATCACCCTGAGCAGCGTATCCAGCAGGCCGGGAAAACGCGCGTTTAAATCTTCCCGGCGCAGCGAAATCAAGTTTTCCCGCCCCTGAGGCCGTTGCCAGATCACGCCGCTGTCGCGCAGTACGCGCCAGTGGTGGGTCATGGTCGATTTGGCCACATCCTCATGACGCAGAGAGTTACAGCTCTGCTCGCTGCCGTCGGCAAGGATGCGAATAATCTCCAGACGGAGCGGATTACCGAGGGCGAAAAGGACATTTTCGAGGCGAATTTGTTCAGGTTCGGGGTGATTGGCGATCATAATATTCCTGTGTCGGCGGTTGCGCCGCTCTGCAAGCGGCGGCCCGTATCGGCGGCTGGCCGGTAATATACTCAAACTGCGGTTCTAACGCCACGGGCGTCGTCGCAGCTTTACCGATAGTTACGATAGCAAAAATAGTTCGAATATACTCGTACAATTGTACTATGATAGATGCGGTTGAATAAATCGCGGCGTATCCGGCCGCTAACTGACAGTCAAAATGACTAAGGACGCATCATGCCCCGACCCATCCCCCTCGAACGTTATCGCAACATCGGTATCTCCGCGCATATCGATGCCGGTAAAACCACCACCACCGAGCGTATCCTGTTTTACACCGGGATGAGCCACAAGCTGGGGGAAGTACACGATGGCGCGGCAATCACCGACTGGATGGCGCAGGAGCAGGAGCGTGGGATCACCATTACTTCCGCGGCGGTAAGCTGTTTCTGGCCCGGCATGGACCGCCGCTTCGCGCCGCATCGCATTAATATTATCGACACCCCCGGGCACGTGGATTTCACCATTGAAGTGGAGCGTTCCATGCGGGTACTCGACGGCGCGGTAATGGTTTACGACTCCGTCGGCGGCGTACAGCCGCAATCGGAAACCGTCTGGCGGCAGGCGAATAAATATCACGTCCCGCGGCTGGCCTTTGTTAACAAGATGGACCGTCCCGGCGCGGATTTTTTCCGCGTGGTGCAGATGATGAAAGATCGCCTGAAAGCGAATCCGGTGCCGATTGTTATTCCGGTAGGCGCGGAAGATCACTTCACCGGCGTGGTGGATCTGATCACGATGCGCGCCATTTTGTGGGATGACGCCACCCAGGGGATGACCTTCAGCTATGTTCCGGTGCCCGATGAGCTTCTGGATACCGCCCGGCAGTGGCGGGAAAAAATGGTTTCCGCCGCCGCGGAAGCCAGCGATGAACTGATGGATAAGTATCTGGAAACCGGCGATTTGAGCGAGGCGGAAATCGTTGCCGGGCTGCGTCAGCGTACCGTGAAGGGCGAAATCCAGGCGGTACTGTGCGGCAGCGCGTTTAAAAATAAGGGCGTACAGCGGATGCTTGATGCGGTGGTTGAGCTGATGCCGTCGCCGCTGGATATTCCGGCGATTCAGGGCGTGGATGAGAAAGGGCGGCCCGCCGAACGTCATCCTGGCGATGACGAACCGTTCTCGGCGCTGGCCTTTAAACTGATGACCGACCCCTATGTCGGGCAACTGACCTTTATCCGCGTCTATTCCGGCACGCTGAAAAAAGGCGATGCGGTGTGGAACCCGGTGAAAGAGAAGAAAGAGCGCATCGGCAGGATCGTGCTGATGCAGGCCAACGATCGCCATGAGGTGGATGAACTGCACGCCGGGGATATTGCCGCCTGTGTCGGCCTGAAGGATGTCACCACCGGCGATACGCTGTGCGACCCGGATGCGATCATCACGCTGGAGCGGATGGCGTTTCCGGAACCGGTGATTTCGCTGGCGATTGAACCGAAGACCAAAGCCGATCAGGAGAAAATGGGCATCGCCCTGCAACGACTGGCGGCGGAAGATCCGTCGTTTCGTCTGCACACGGACGAGGAGTCCGGTCAGACGATTATTTCCGGGATGGGCGAGTTGCATCTGGAGATTATCGTTGACCGGATGAAACGTGAGTTTGCCGTTGACGCGAATATTGGCCGTCCGCAGGTGACCTATCGCGAAACGATCCGCAAAACGGTCAAAGAGGTGGAAGGCAAGTTTGTTCGCCAGTCCGGCGGGAAAGGGCAGTATGGTCACGTGGTGCTGACCCTTGAACCGCTGGCGCCGGGGAGCGGCTTTGTGTTTGAAGATGCCACGAAAGGCGGCGTGGTGCCGCGCGAGTATATTCCTTCCGTGGAAAAAGGGCTGCGCGAAGCGATGGGCAGCGGCGTGCTGGCGGGGTACCCGGTGGTGGATATCAAAGCGACCCTGACCTTTGGCTCGTATCATGAGGTCGACTCTTCGGAAATGGCTTTTCGCATGGCGGCGATATTCGGTTTCAAGGAGGGGGCGCGCAGAGCTGACCCGGTGATCCTTGAGCCGGTGATGCATGTGGAAGTGGAAACGCCGGAAGAGTACGCCGGGAATATCATGGGCGATCTCTCTTCCCGCCGGGGGATGGTACAGGGGATGGAGGCGCGTTTCGGTAGCCAGATTATCCGCGCCGACGTGCCGCTGGCCGAGATGTTTGGCTATTCCACCACTCTGCGTTCGATGTCCCAGGGGCGGGCGACCTATAGCATGGAGTTCCATCATTATGCGGAAGCGCCGCGTAACGTGGCGGAGGCGATTATCGCCAGCCGGGCGAAAGGCTAAATAACGTTCCCGGGTGGCGGCTGGCGCCTTACCCGGGCTACTCGTCCTTCAGACGGCTGAGGCCCCGTAGCCCCGGTAAGCGCAGCGCCACCGGGGGATGAGAGGCTGGTTTTGACTACTATGCCACATTCTCGTCAGGTGGCGGCTGGCGCCTTACCTGACCCACAAATTCATGAATACCGGGCTCCCGTCTTTCAGATGGCTGAGGGCCCGTAGCCCCGGTAAGCGCAGCGCCACCGGGGGATGAGAGGCCGGCTTTAGCTACCATGCCCGTATTTTTGTCAGGTGGCGGATGGTGTTTTACCTGACCTACAAACCCCATAAATATAAGCCTAACGTCACGGGTTCCGTTCACCGTAATCCCGCAGAAAATGGATGACTGTCGCCCGTGAACGGGTAAAGGGGGAGAAAACCGTCTCCCCCTTTACAATCCCCGCGGTCCCGCAAAGAAACCGGTGCTGCGCACTGCGCTCACCTCCCGACCCTCAGCCTGCGGTCGGCTCAACTCGGCGTCATGCCTCGATTCGCCTCTGGCCGCCATCCCTGGCGTCCAGCCCTTGTCTTCAGGTCTCCGGTTCGCCGGTTTCAGCGGGCACCAGGGCATCGCTGTGGGTTCTGTGCTTTCAGCAGGGTATTCGTCGCTGCTTAAAGAAACAGTTTTTTATCACCTTCAGCGGTCAGGCAGTTGCAGGTTTACTGCGGGCTTACCGCCGGGGGGTTGGGCGCATCAGGGAAACCTGGCGGGAACGCAGGCGCGCATCCAGGACTGGCCGCCAGGACGGCGGCCAGAGGGCGTGTCGAGACAGGACAAAATTGCCCGGAGCAATTTTGAACAGCGCTTGCGCTGGCCCTGAAAGGGCGAGTCCCAGGGATGGGACGAGTAATCACGAGTCGCGCCCGGTCCGCCAGATGAAGCCGGAGTGGAGCGGACCGTGAAGCGGCAGGTTTTCAGCGCAATGCTGGGGGTCATGGGGGCGAGCGAAACGCCTCCATGCCGTTCACCGGCTGCGGAGATAACGAATATCCTCGTACTGACGGTGAACGGAACAGCCCACTGAACCAGAATATGAGACCCCAGAGCAGCGCCACCGGGGGATGACGGGCGAGTTTTTGCTACCATGCCCGCATTTTGCCGGGTGGCGGCTGACGCCTTACCTGACCTGGAAAACCATAAATACAGGCCCTGCGCCACCGGTTCCGTTCACCGTAATCCCGCAGAAAATGGATGACCGTCGCCCGTGAACGGGTAAAGGGGGAGAAAACCGTCTCCCCCTTTACTATCCCCGCGGTCCCGCAAAGAAACCGGTGCTGCGCACTGCGCTCACCTCCCGGCCCTCAGCCTGCGGTCGGCTCAACTCGGCGTCATGCCTCGATTCGCCTCTGGCCGCCATCCCTGGCGTCCAGCCCTTGTCTTCGGGTCTCCGGTTCGCCGGTTTCAGCGGGCACCAGGGCATCGCTGTGAGTTTTGTGCTTTCAGCAGGGTATTCGTCGCAGCTTAAAGAAACGGTGTTTTATCACTTTCAGCGGTCAGGCAGTTGCAGGTTTCCTGCGGGCTCACCGCCGGGGGGTTGGGCGCATTAGGGAAACCTGGCGGGAACGCAGGCGCGCATCCAGGACTGGCCGCCAGGACGGCGGCCAGAGGCTGAGTCGTGGCAAGGATGCCGCGTCTCAGCCGGTCCGCCAGATGAAGCCGGAGTGGAGCGGACCGCGAAGCGGCAGGTTTTCAGCGCAATGCCGGGGGTCATGGGGGCGAGCGAAACGCCCCCATGCCGTTCACCGGCTGCGGAGATAACGAATATCCTCGTACTGACGGTGAACGGAACAACCCTCTGAACCGGAATGTGAAGCAGGTTTAAGCGTGATGCCAAATCTGCATGAGATATTGCGCCCGCATTCCTGTCAGGTGGCGGCTGGCGTGACCTGTAACCCCATAAATCCAGGCCCGGAGCCGCAAATTAAACAATATCCTGCGCGTACTGCCACAGCGCCTTCAGTTGCGCCAGCTTCTCTTTATCGTCCGCGTGCTGCTGATACAGCAGTTGCAGCTCATCGGCATAGGCCTGTAGAAATTCCGGTGTAAACACCTCCCGGCGATGTTCTAACCAGCGCTGCTGCTCGGCTTCATCAAGAGTGCCGGGGAAATTACGCGCGCGATAGTTGAACAGCAGTCGCTCAATGCGCGCATCGGCGAAGGTAATATCCAGCGCCGGCAGATTACGCGGCTCGGTCTCAAGCACGATTTTCATCGCCGCACGATCGGCATCGCTGAAAAAGCCGTTATATAACTGCGCATCGACGTTAGCGGACGGCACAAAAGGCTCGGCTTCGGCAAAAATCGCCACCACTTTCTCGCGTACCTGCGGATTGGCCCGCAGCTGCCGCGCGTTATCCAGGCAGCGCTGAATATTGATGCCTAACCGATCGGCATCCTGTGGACGCAGGGTATTTTGCTGCGCCAGCACCGGGCATTTATTGAGGTGCACCAGCTTAATCGGCACCGCCGCCAGTTCGCCCAGATCGCTTTTTGGCGTATACAGCCGTTCACGCAACGTATCGGCGTCCAGATCCAGCAGCGGCGCAATATCCCCCGCCAGATCGACCATAATCACCGCGTTACGGTTATCCGGGTGCCACGCCAGCGGGGCCACCAGGCTGGTGTTGCCGCGCGCTGCGCCGAACATGCCGGAAACATGCACCAGCGGTTTGATTTGCGGCACGTCAATCAGCGTCGCCAGCTTACGTTTGTTGCGATGGGCGTACAGATAGTCAAACAGACGCGGCTGCCGGGTTTTGACCAGTTTCGCCATCGCGATAGTGGCGTAAACGTCCGCCATGGCGTCGTGGGCGTTACTGTGCTCAATGCCGTTAGCGACAGTCAGATGCTCCAGACGGAAGCTCGGTAAGCCCTCTTCATTTTCCGGCCAGTTAATCCCTTCCGGGCGCAGCGCATAGCAGGCGCGCATCACGTCCAGCAGATCCCAACGCGAGTTGTCGTGCTGCCAGCTCCAGGCGTAAGGATCGTAAAAATTACGATAGAAAATATTACGCGTCACTTCGTCGTCGAAGCGCACGTTGTTGTAGCCGACAACGCAGGTTTTCGGCACCGTGAACAGATCGTGAATGCGGCGGGCAAAGGCGGCTTCGTTGTCGCCTTTGGCAAGGGCCTCCTGCGGAGTAATCCCGGTCACCATCACCGCCTGCGGCTGCGGCAGATAATCATCGGCAGGCTTACAGTAGAAGACTTCTGGTTCGCCGATGATAGTGAGATCTTCATCGGTGCGGATGGCAGCAAACTGCGCCGGGCGGTCGAGTGCAGGGTGGGTGCCGAAGGTTTCGTAGTCGTGGAAGAGGAACGTGCTCTGTATGCTTTCGTTTTTTACTGTCACCTGATGTATGCGCTCGATGTTATATGTATTTGATTTTAGTTTGTTTTAACGTCTTATTTGCCGTTTATTGATAACTTTTGTACACCGCTAAACATTGTCGATTACGCCAGTACATGCGATATTGAGTACAGGATAAGTACATAAATCATCATTTAGCTGAGTACAAAATACAGAATGGCAATTAGCGACACAAAACTGCGTTCTCTCTATGGTAAACCATATTCGGGCCCGGCTGAAATCACTGATTCAGACGGGCTTGGGATTCGCATAACGCCTAAAGGTGTAATCAGCTTTCAGTTCCGTTTTCGTTGGGACGGCAAACAGCATCGTCTGGGGCTTGGGCGCTATCCATCCTTAACGTTAAGAGACGCTCGCAACAAGGTTGTGGATTTGCGCGAGGCAGTTGATAAAGGGATTGACCCCCGGATTATGGCCGGTGGGTTACGCGCCCAAAATAAGCCCACGGTAAAAGAGTGCCTGGACTACTGGAAGGAAAACTACGTTGATATCTCGTTGAGGGAAAAAACGCAGGCGCTCTATAAATCGACAGTCATTAAACATATGAGCGATGTTTTTCCGGGGGTTCCCGTCGAAGATATCCCCGTTCGGCTGTGGGTGGAGCGGTTCACCGAAGAGGAGCGTATTAACCCACGGCGTGCCAGGCAGTTACTGATTCAGTTACGAACGGCGATAGGGTGGTGTGTTCGCAGACAGTTTGTCAGCGCACCTGAGCTGATGCTCCTGCAGCCTAAGGATATCGGTGTTAAGCCCTCAGTCGGTGAGGTGACGCTGAGCTACAATCAGCTTGCAAAAATCTGGCTGGCTATTGAGCGCAGCCGCGGTTCAACATCAAACCGGCTATTGCATCAGTTATTAATGCTTTATGGCGCAAGAAATAGCGAGATACGGGATTCAGTAAAGGGGGAGTTTAACAGGGAAGAGGGGATCTGGCTGCTTCCAGCCGAAAGGAGTAAGACCAAAAAAGTTGTCAGGAGACCGATTTTTGACGCGGCGGATACTTTGCTGAAAAAGGCAGAAATGACCTACGGAAATATTCTCTTTCCGGGGCCTGATCTGACTAAGCCTATGTCTATCGCCGGTGCTAATCGCTTCCTGAAAAGAATCGAGGTTTCACTGGGGATTGGCGAATTTACAGCCCATGACTTTCGTCGCACGCTGGCAACTCGCCTTTCTGAAGAGGGGGTTGCCCCGCATGTTATTGAGAAGATGCTGGGGCATGAGCTTGGCGGCGTCCTGACTGTGTACAACAAACACGACTGGATAGCAGAACAGAAAGACGCCTATGAGCTGTACGCAGATAAAATATTCTGGCATATCAAGAAGATTTCGGGTTGATACCGCCGTTTAAAATCCACGCTTCCACCTCCGACAGCAGGTATTGTTTGGGGTGGGTGCGTATCGGTTTTGGAAAATTATAACGCTCGGTATATTTCCATATAGTCATACGCGATGAAATGCGCATCATCTGCATCACTTCTTTCTCGGTTATCATTTCAATGCTGGCCACTAACCACCTCCTACGGCCTACTGGCCTCTTTTTTTCATGGCATCGAGCAGGATATCCTGCACTGTACGTTTTGAGTTGCGCCGTTCCATCACCATTTCATCCATAGTGTCGGCGGCGATAATGTGGTGTATGAATACCGGGCGGTTGTGTCCGGCCTGAATCTGCCGGGTTGGCCCGATACGTTCGATAATTTGCTGGTACTGCTCCAGATCCCACCAGTGCGAGAAAAACACCAGTATGTTGCCGCCGTCCTGCATATTCAGTCCGTGGCCTGCGCTGGCGGGGTGGGCGAACAGCACCGGTATTTTTCCTGTGTTCCAGTCGCGCAGCGTCTGCGGATCCTGGTCAAGATGGCGGCCGCGGGGAAACGCTTTAAGCAACCGCTCGAGGTCGTGTTTCCAGTGGTAGGCAACCAGCACCGGTGCGCCAGCTGCTTCAGTGAGTATGCTGTCCAGCGCCTGCAGCTTAGCGTCGTGAAGTTCTGACCAACTGCCAGCGTCGTCGGTGTAGACTGCGCCGCTGGCGATTTGCAGGCACTTAACGGTTTTGGCCGCAGCGTTCGGCGCTTCGATGCCTTCGCCGTTCAGCTCGAGGAACATTTCTTTTTCCATCTCGCGATACTGCTGGCGAGCCTTTGGTGGCATGTCCACGCGGATCACGTTATGGATAGGCTCTTTGATATCGAACCAGTCGGCGGCATCCAGCGAGATAGTCACATCGGCCAGCGCGTGCTGTATTTCGTCCTGCGAATGAGCGAACGGCTCCAGCTTTGTCCAGCTTTGGCCGGGAAACTGTATCGAGTTAAACCAGCGGGAGGTAAACGCGCCATACGTGCGCCCGAGGCGCTGCCCCTGATCGACAAACCACGCTTGCCCCCACAAATCCACCAGGCCATTTGGCGCCGGTGTACCGGTCAGGTTCATCCAGCGGCGCACGTGTTTGTGTGCCACTTTGCCGAGCGCAGCCGCGCGTTTACCACCGCCGCGCAGCCGGAAAGACTTAAGCCGGGTGCTTTCGTCTGGGATGACTGTAGCGAACGGCCAGCGGCCGCCGAGTTCTTCGGCCAGCCACACCAGATTGTCGTAGTTGATGGTGAACACGCTGGCGTTGCTGTTTGCCAGCGCCGCAGCGCGCGCTTTGGCGGTGCCGACAATTGGCTGCACTTCGATATTGCGCAGGTGGCCCCATTTCACAGCCTCATCAGGCCATGTGCTGGCCGCCACACGCAGTGGCGCCAGTACCAGCGCCGGCTGTGTCTCAGCGCCACACATAAAGAGGTCTTCCAGCGCGGTTAGCGTCGCCACGGTTTTACCCATACCCATACCCGCCCAGATGTTGCAGCGCTCGATATCTATCTCGTGGTTGATAATGAGGTCTTGATAGGGGCGGGGGGTGAACATTTTTTTCATAAAATGCTCGCTTTTAGTTTGCGTAAGTTTAAATATAGAGTGCTACAACAGCATATTTTTACAGGGGTTTTTCATGACTGATATTTTAAAATCGTTATATGATGCTGCATGGGATGAAGATTTTACTAAGGCAAAAGCAGCTATTGAGGCGATTAGCGCCGTGCCACATTCAGCTGAGGATCTTGAAATAACTGCGGAGCACTTGGCGCCAATCGCTTTACGTGATGCCTCTTTAGCCCAGGCAGTTGTATTAACATTGGCTAAGCTTGCGGAAAATAAAGCTAAATAACTCCCTCCAGATCTTTGCTATCCAGCACCACCACGTTAAAGCCCAGCGCGCGCAGTCGTTCATGCTCGCGCAGCTGGTCAGCGCGTGGTGCTTTGCCGGGTGCTTTGCACTCCACAAAAACGATACGGCCACCGGGTAGCAGTACGATGCGATCGGGAACCGAACGGCGCCCGGGTGATACGAATTTGTAGGCAATCCCGCCGGCGGCTTTCACCGCAGAGGCGAGGTGCTTTTCGATAATGCTCTCGCGTTCGTAGGCCATCAAAACACCTCCGCAATGGCCCATGCAATCAGCGCCCAGCCGCATGCGAGCGTTGCCAGTAATAGCAGCAAAACCTTACCTCGATAGCTCATCGTCCACCGCCTTGCGTCGTTCGCGCATGTTTTGCATCAGGCAGAAGTCGGAACGGCGTTCGCTCCACTCCTGGTTAAGGTCATTGCGCGATTCGCGGTTGGCTTTCGCCCAGACCTTAGCCGCGCGGTCATATTCACCGGCTTTTTCCAGCTGTATGGCTTCCCGCGCAGACCGGTAGTAAAGCGGGCTGTCTTTGTATTTGAATGCCATAGGGTCAACCCTCGTACTTGTCGGCGTAGTCCAGACCCGCGAGTGAAAGGGCAAAAATCGCGTATTCCGGTTCCTTTGCGGTTTCAGCTAACGCCAGAATTTCTTGTTTCAAATGGCGAATAGCCACCTGATCTTCGTCGCTAAGCGTTGCCACAGCGCCGAGAATTACCAGACGCTGTACTTGTTGGTTTTGGTCAAGAGCCATAATCAATCCTTACGGTAGTGATACGCCTCAAAGCCGCCAGCGTTCAGCGGGATATCGGGCGCCCATTCGGGGTTAGTGGAGAGCAGGGAAGAGAGCGCGGCGTCGGTGTAGTCGTCGGTGTCCGGCGCTTCGCAAATCACTTCATCGTGCACGGTGAGCACAATGCTGTATCCGGCATCCTCTATCAGCGGCATGTTCCCGGCCAGAACGTCGCGGGCGGCGGCCTGTGTGACGTTTTCGACCAGCTTTCCGCCGTAGGTTTTCAGCCGTTGCCATTTCCGCGAGTAGGAATTGATCCCCATGTAGGTGATATTTCCTTTCTCAATCGTCGGTGACGGGTAGCAGAGCGCTCGCCCGGATGGCAACTGGATACGCAGCCATGCGCCATCGCGGCGCACTTTCAGATAGCCGCAGTAGAGTGTTTTCTTTGGGGTAGCAATGGCGGCGCGGACGGTACGCTCGAGCTGATACCAGAAATTGCACGTTTCCGGGTGCGCCCTGCGCCACAGGCGCTTAAGTGAATCGCAAGCGATGAATACGCGCTCCGATAGCCCGTACGTCGCTTTACGCTTCACCGATTCGTCATACCAGCTCTGAGCCTCGCGCCGCACATCGCGCGGGATATTCGGCAGCGCTGCGGTTGCCAGTTCCTCGAGGTCGAGGCCGTAAACCAGTGCGAAGGTCAGAAACGCCGCTACGCCGCCACCAAAGCCGAGGCCCAGTTCCATCACCTTGCCGATCTGGCGCTGGTATTTGGTTACTTCCTCCGGGGTGATGTTGAACGCTTTGGCGTAGGCCAGTTTGTAGAGGTCAGGGCCGCGACGCTTATAATCTTTAGCGGCAGCGTCCCAGATTGGCGCGCCGTACTGGTCAAGTACCAGCGTGTCGTAAGCCCGGAATGCATCCAGTTTCCACGCCTCACCGGCGAGCCAGGCCAGCTTTCGGCCTTCGATGTTCGACAGGTCAGATACAACCAACTTTTTACCCGTCGGCGCCATAATGCAACCACGCAGCGCCGAACTGGTCAGTTCCATGACGTTATCGAAAAGCAGATCGGCACAGCCTGATTTAAGCGCCTCAATGCCTTCATCGATGCGTTCCTGCTTAAGCGTCGGGCGGGGAAGGTTCTGGGGCTGGAATAGCCGTCCGGCCCAGCGCCCGGTACGCGATGCACCGCAGAATTGCAGCGTACCGCGCAGACGCCCGTCGCTGCTGATACCCTTCATCAGCGATTTGTACTTACTGGTGCTTGTGGTGCTGGCCTGCAGGCGGATAGCCAGCAGCTCTTTCACAGGCGACGGCAGATCAGGGTCAGCGATGCGACGTTCCATTGTGCTGCGCTGCATATCCGGTAGCTCTACGCCGTACGATTCGACAATGTGCTTAATCATCGCGTCGCGCTGTGTGGCCGCCTGCACTTCGCCGTCGGTCATTACCTGCGTACGCTTTGCCAGTCGCTTCTGTTCAAGGTCTACCGCTTCGATGGCGGCCTGAGCGAGTTGCACGTCCATGCATACGCCGCGGTCGTTGATCCGCTGGTCACGATGCCACAGTGCCAGCTCGGCGCCCTGATAGTTCCACTTCGGCAACCGTTTATAGACTTCGCGCATCGCCTCAATATCCAGCCCGGCGTAGGCAACGAACCGCTGCCACTCTACCGGGTGCGTTTTGCTGGTTGCGCGGCGCAGCTTGCTGTTCTTCGGGCGGGGTTTACAGAAGATCTGGATCAGCGATTTGCCTTCTTTATCCTTCGCTTTGTCCTGCGGAACACCCAGCACTTCGCAGAGTGCCCCCAGAGCGCCGGGGAGACTGTGCGCCAGCGCCTGCACCATTGTGTCGCGCCAGCGTTCAACTGGCGGTGCTAACTCCGGCATTGCATGGCGTAGCACCGTGCGGTCAAAGTGCGAATTGTGGAAAAACAGAAGAGTATCGGGGTCGGCTATTGCCTTGCGCAGTCTGCTGGGGATTGGTTCGCCGGCGGTCAGATCCCAGACGCTAACCGGTTCGTTATCAATAGCCCAGGCGAACAGCATTACTTCGACGCCCTCTGCATAAGCGTGGGTACCGTTGTTAATGGGGATTTCGCAATAGGTTTCCAGGTCGCCCCAGAGAATGGTTTCAGACATTTTATTTTCTTCATGAAATAAAAAACCGCCAAGAGGCGGTTTTTTTTATTGAGAGGAGATGTGGTGTGCTCAGTATGCTAAATAGTCATACAGGCATAATAACTTCCTGAAATCGGTATCACATCGACCTGCGTTGTCTTCAAGATATTTTTTAAGCTCACTAAGGGAGATATTATCTTCCATGACTGCATACATAATTCCTCCAATAACTTTCCAGTCTGCGAGATTGTTAGTTATGTCAGTAATTGATGTATAATTGTTTTCACAATCCCTAACATATCTTTTTAGATCATCAATAATCTTATCTATTTGTCGTGATTTGTACTTATCTACATTGATAAGGTTTTCGCAAATTGAAGAAAAGGCAAAGATTGGAAACCTTTCTCTTGTTGATATTACTTGCTTATTTAGGAGTGAAATAAGTTGGGAGTTTGCTTCATCAACTATTTTAAAATAGTTTTGAATCATTTCAGTTTTTGTTTGAAACTCGTATTTGACTGTTTTCTCGGACCCGACAGCCAACACCATATCCTCGTTTTTGAGTTCGTCGATATTTTCAGTGATGTTAACTTTTATTTCACCGCCACTTTTTATAGTGTTCCATACTTTTTGAACTTTTCTGATATCCATTGCTGATACAGGTAGTACGAGCTTAGACAGCGCGTCGTATATGGCTGTGTAATTATCGGTTTTGATTTTATTTATTCTAATTGTTGCCATGCCTTCAATATCAATATCGTGTTCGGTTATCTCTATTGATTGATTGTCTGGCGCGTACTCCACTAAAAGGAAGTTATCACGGATTTTTTTTGCTAGTGCAGTATTAACATTTACATAGGAAAAAATTGTCTTCAAGAGTGATTTTATATTGGAGTCACTAATGCTATAACCAATGAATATGATCGGGTTATGTATGAAAATAGATAATAACTGTGCACGAATTAATTCATATTTGTTATTGAAATTATCGTAGTCTTCACGTGTTATAATGATATTATTAGAGTCACTGACGCAACCATGTATTTTATATACGGAGCCATAAGGGTTGCTTAATAAAATATCGTTGCCAATTAGCGGGTTAAATTCAAAGAATTTTTCACACAATCTGTCGTAGTTCGTTGTAATTACAGAGCCTATATTTTTTCGCGCTCTAATCAAAGCGTCAATTTCATTACTCTTTTCGGGCTTTATCATCAGAGGGGTCAGTAATTGAGTTAAATAGATTTTGAATCTGCTTAACTTTATACCTTCTTTCATGCTGTCATAAAATATGTCATTAATTTTTACAAACTTCCCGTTTCGGTCTTCGGTTAATCGTTTGTTAAATTCTAACTCCAATTTACTTGCTAATAGATCATAGCTATACTCCCCATTTACCATAGATTCAGCTTTTAAATCATAGTAAAACTCTTCATCCTCAGTCAGTTGAAAGGATATAAACTCTAGAAGGCCATTCCAACTAAATGAGTTTTGAAGATATCTTAGGCTAAATCCAGTGCCGATGAAAAGCACTGGATGATTTTTGTAATGCCCTACAAACTCTTGGATTTCCATACCAATTCTCAACGTTGACATTCATATACCTCATAGAATCAAATTTTGATAGAAAATTCCAATAGTCTTGTAAAAAAGCCCGACGCTCAGTCGGGCGCTTTTTTGCTTTAAACCAGGCCTTCGCTGATATCGTCGAAGTCGTCCGGTGCGGCCACACCGCCGCCGGCAAACGCGTCACCATCGCGCAGGAACTGGACGCCGCTTAGCGATGCGTTGATGCGCTTACCAAAGTTGTTATCCTGCGCCCAGATATCCACTACGGCGTTGACGTAGCAGCCGGCATACGGGCGGCCGTCGGCCTGAATTAGCGCGGTACGGTCGCGGTCGATAACGGTAGGGCGGGCTTTATTTGCCGCGTTCAGGAAGAAATTACCTGGAAAGCCCTCATACTCGGCTTTCTCGTCGCCGTCGTGCAGGCAGAGGTTGAGCTTTTTCTCCAGTTGGCCGTAGATGGTTTCCCACTTCTCACCCCATTTCTCTTTCGCCACCTGTTTAAGCGTTTTGCGAACTTCTTCGAGTTGCGGGTGCTTAGGGTCCATCAGGAAGACCGCCGAGAAGCGCGGATCGCCTTCGCCGTTTACGGTTTTAGCTTCGAACAGAGCAGGGAAGGCCAGACGTACGTTATTGAGCTTCAATTTCATGGTGTTGTTCCTTAAATCAAATGAGGTCAGCGGCGATCGCATCTTCGGACACGTCGTCAAAATCGTTTACAGGGTTAACGTTGAGCGCGGGGCGCGGGTCGGATTCTGGCGCGATGGTGGGCTTACCATCAGAGCGGGTTATCAGCGCTTCGACTTTCGTCCAGCGGCGTGGGCTTTCTTTCTTCAGCAGCTTTTCGGCCTGCGTCGGACTTATCACCTTCTGGCTGTACATCTGATCCTGTTTCAGCCTGAAAGATTTCAGCAACTCTTCGGCTTCAACTTCATCGCGCCATGCACGGTTGCCCTGCTTACCGGTTACCAGTTTGAAGCCCGGTACCGGATGCCCGGCGTTGAGTTCACTGTTTACCCGGTCGCGGATGGCCTTTAGCCAGGATTCGAGAAAATCCGCTTGCCCGTAGATTTCAGCCAGTTGTTCGTTGGTGAGCATCGGTACGCGCGCTATGGCGCTGGTGACCAGCTCGTTGACCGGTGCTGTCAGGTCGTTGAAGTCACCGGCGACGGTTTGCATATGGAACTGCTCGCGCGCGGTACAAATGGCGCTGGCTTTACAGAACCGGCATTGCTTCTCGCCTGGTGTGAAGTTCTCCAGCGGCAGAGTATTAACGCCTTCGCATTCCGCGATATTGAACATCACGATCACGTTTGCCGCTGCTTCCTGCGCCCGCTGGCCGAATGCCTCCAGCTCTTCCACAGATAAAGCCCATTCAGATACGTGGTTCAGCCGCGGCTGATGGATGAACAGGCGCACGCTGTCGAAGTCGTACAGCAGGTTGAACTGCTCCAGCGCGCCGAGGGCGTATAACTGCAGCTGCTCGTTCTGCTCGGCGTCAACCTGCACACCGCGGCCATATTTAAGGTCGTGGATCTGCAGCTCGTTGCCGACAATGACAACGGCGTCGGCGGTACCGAATGAGTTTTCCACGCCGACGATATGCGAGAAGTCGACGCGCTGCTCGACCATCAGCTCGTTGCCATCGGCCAGCGCCCAGACGGCATCCACATAACGCAGTACGTAATCCATCATTTCTGCGTCAGGAACGTCCATAACCATTGCGTTACCTGAAAGGCGCGAATTGAGCAGCGCTTCCGCCAGCGCATGAGCGCGGGTACCTTCTTCCGCAAAAGCGGAACTTTTGTCTGGCTGAGTAGATTCAAGCGCCAGACTACCCAGACAGCGCATCCACCGATGCGCTGAAGAGGGTGACAATCTTGCATGAACGTCTGGCATTAATTATCCCTCCAGAGCTTTTTCGGCTTTGGCGATTAGCTCAGCGAGGTCTTTGTCTTCCACTTCGCCCAGCTTTTTCGCGCCGAAGCTGTCCAGGATGCCGACGGCCTCAGTGCGATAACCGCCTTTGCACAGCGTTTTGATGTGCTCTTCCGCCTGTTTACGCAGTTCGGCAAAATCCGGCGTGTCGGCATCTGGTTTTGTCTCTGATTTCTCAGCGATATCCTTTTGCAACTGGAGGAATTCAACTTTGTTGATCTCCACTGTCAGACCGTCTTCCAGTAGCTCATTCAGGGCGCCGAGATCTTCCACGCTGCCGATTGCGCCGCTTTCCGGATGCTTCCAGTAGAACGGACCTTTGCGCTCTTTCTTTTCCTTGCTGCTGGCCTTCTTCGGTTTCACCTCATCGCGTTGTCCTGCTGGCGCGTCTAGAAGACGTTCCGCAAAATCGCGGCGCTGGCCGATGGTTGGCAGCTCATCCCAGAACTTAAGGATGTTTCGGGACAGGTCGCGCAGGGCTGGGTTATGCAGCTCTTTAGCACGTTTAACCCCCTGCAGAGCACTATCCAGCGCATCGATTTGCACCACGCGAGCCTCGCCCGTTGCGTCGCGGTACGCGACGGCGCGCTGCAACATTTCTTCGGTGATTTGTTGTGGCGCCGGATAGAACGCAGTTAGCGCGATAACGTCGCCGAACTGCAGATCGTCGAGTGTCAGCGCTGTTTTCGATTCGGTGACCGTTTCGCGGTACTCCTGAACCTGCGCTACGGTGTCGGCTTTAAGCGCCACGCCAGAGGCCAGCGCAATGCACAGGCGTTCAAGCAGGGCGTTTTGTTTGGTCAGCAGCTGGTTATTAAGTTCGAGATTTTGTTCAAGACTCATGTTTTATTCCTCAGATTCTACAAACTGGCCGTCTGCGTTCAGGGTGTACCAGGTATCGGGCTTAATACCGTTCTCGCCGACTTTGCTGGCGCGAATGTGGATGAGTTCGCCTTCATCGTTGCGATAGCAAAGGACGATGGCGCTGTTAGCTGATGCGCGGGCTTTACTCTCATTGCCGAACGCTGCAGCCACAGAATGGGATCCGCTCACCTCCGCGGCGGACTGGTAGCCGGTGTTGCTCGCGGCGGACTGGTAGCCGGTGTTGCTCGCGGCGGAGTAGTTGCCGGTGTTGCTCGCGGCGGAGTAGTTGCCGGTGTTGCTCGCGGCGGAGTAGTTGCCGGTGTTGCTCGCGGCGGACTGGTAGCCGGTGTTCGTCTGCTCTAAAGATTTATCAACGCGGTTCCATATCCACTCGATAGCCCGAGTGACCAGCTGATGCACAGATATTTCGGCTTTGATAGTAATAGTGGCGCTGGCGATTTTGCTGTCGCCGCCATCTTCTTTGCTGATCTGGCCGTCTGCCACTGCTTCGGCGTAACGGCTTTCCGCTGGCGGGTAATAGCTGAAGCAGTCCAACGGGTATTCGCAGGAATGGAACCCCGAAGAGCAGGCTTCAACTTTGCCCTTATGCTCGAAGGTCTTACCCAGCTCGAACTGGAAGCCACGACAGGTAAGGTCTTGTTTAAAGCCCTTATACGTTGTTATTTGCATTAAGCGACCCTCGCGATAAGAAGGAGTAAAGTTACGGTCAGGCTCAGGCCAATGACGATGGCCAGCCCGGTGATAAAGTCGATTTGGTGTTTACGGCGCCGGCGGAGCACATCGCGCCCCGTCAGCCGGTGGAGGTGTTCAGGTTTCATCGGTAGTGCTCCTTTCGTGTCGGGGAGCGCACTGTGTTGAATGCGCTTTCAGACAGAAAAAAAGGCCCGCCAGGGAAGCGGGCAAAGACTACACACAGCAATGCAATGGGCTTAATGAAGCGCCGAAACGACGCTATATAAACTCACTGCGCGCCCCATCATCGGGGCGTTTCAACTTGCGTGACTTGTCAGCTCGCCGCGGTGTCGTCCTCTACGCTTACCGTACGCATACGGACTCGGCGCTTACCTCGATCCCATCGGGTGCTATTTCGTTTTGCCAGGAGCACAGCGGCTTGCCTGTCACGCGGTTCTGTTTGTTAAAGAGCGGTACTTCATTTGCTGTAAATGTACAACTTGAATTGTATTTCGTAAACCACAAATGTGGTATTTGGGGGTGCAAAAATACCAATTAATTGATATTTAATGAAATTTAGTTGGTAAAATTTTGCGGATAGGTGAAGTGGAGGGCTTTACGCCCTCGTAAGTGGCGGGATTTATTAGCGTTTACGGCGGTATATGCGGTGCTCAATCATTACGCCAATAACGCGTAACGGCAGCTCCGCGCTGCGTAATACAGGATAATCAGGGTTAAGCGGTACCAGTTCGAAGTCTTCAACCCCGATGCCTAATGGGCGGTACTTCTTAAAAGTTGCTTCATGCCCGTTGTTTTTGGCAACGACGAATTCGCCTGGTGCGGGGCACAGATCCGGGTCAATGATAACGATGTCGCCCTCTTTAAATTCTGGCTGCATGCTGTCGCCGTCTATGCGTAAGGCGAAGCAGGTTTCCGGCACATCGGCATCCGCGAGAACGTATTCGAACTCGCCTTCCATATTGGTGTAGTCCCTTGCCTCAGTGCATTGCCCGGCCTGTACATAGCTGAGGATAGGTATGCGGCGAGTGCTGACCTCTGCCAGCGGCATTATGTTTTTACCGTTCAGCAACCAGTCAGGGCTGCATTTCAATGCCTTTGCCAACTCCAGTACGTTTCTCGGTTTTCGCGTTCTCCCGCTCTCGATGGACTCGATTGATTGCTGGCTAACCCCAGCTACGTTTGCGACTTCTGTTTGAGTCATTCCAAGTTCGATACGGCGGGCTTTGAAGCGTGCTGCGAGAGACATTTTTAACACCTTATAAGAGTTGAAATTATGACCTCCTTTTATTAAATACAATTTTTGTTGTATTTGACAAACATCATTAGTTGTTGCTAAATACCACTAAAATTGTAAGAGGTGACAACTATGACCCTGGCAACTCGAGTAAAAGAGCGACGTAAAGAGCTCAACATGACACAAGTCGTATTGGCTGAACTCACCGGGGTTAGCCAGCAGGCGATTAACAGAATAGAGAGTGGGGTAATCTCCCGGCCTCGTTATTTGCTGGAGATCTCCGCAGCGCTTCAATGTGACCCTAACTGGCTTCTTCACGGCCAACCTACCGACAATAAGGCGTAACCCATGCCAGAGATTAAGAACTGGGGGGCGACGTCTGATGAATGGTTCCACTTCGATCTGGTGCTGGGCCGTACCGACCAGCTGCTGCCGGTCGTGTGCAATCCGAACGCCGCCATTTCCCCCAACAGCAAACTGAAAGCGCTGGGCAAAACGCCGAGCCTGTATAACCGCGACCGCCTGGCTACGGGTATCAAAGACTGGACAGAGCATGTTGTGACTGAACACGACTTTGCGCGCTGGTCAAAAGAGCCTGATTACGGGATTTGTGTTCGTACAGGTAACGGCTGGCTGGCGCTGGACTGCGACAGCGAAGACGCCGACGTGCAGCAAAAGATCCGCGACCTGCTCGCGCAGCTGCTTGGCGTCGTTCCGCCGCGGCGCTGGCGTGCGAACAGCAACAAATGTCTGTACCTGCTGGGTGTGGAAGGTGATTTCCGCAAACGCATTCACCGCCTCGAGGGCGAACTCGGCATTATCGAGCTGCTGGCCAATGGCCAACAATTCGTAGCCTGCGGTACGCACAGCAGCGGCGCCCGTATCGAATGGGATAATGAATTACCGGATGATCCGCCGGTGGTGACGACTGACCAGCTCGAAACGCTGTGGCAGCAGCTGGCCGACGTGCTCCCTGTATCGGTCACCACTGAAGCGGGAAGCAGTAAGATGCGCGACCGCTCAACGTTCACGCCCGGCGCCACCGACGAAACGGCGGAATATCTGGACGCCAACGGCTGGACTCTGCTGGACGGTACCAACGGCGAGCGTTATATCCGCTGCCCGTTCGAGGACGGACACAGCACCGGCGGCGACCCGACCAGTACGGTTTACTTCCCGGCGGGTACCGCTGGTTTTGACCTCGGCCATTTCAAGTGCCTGCACGCCAGCTGCGCCCACCGCAACGATGGTGATTACCTGAATGCTATCGGCATCCGCAACGACGATTTCGAAGACCTCACCAGTACCGAAGTGGCCGAGCCGATACCTTTGCCGGCGTTCGAGCGTGATAAATGGGGGCGTATCGAGGCCACCATCAGCAATGCAGCCAAAGCGGTTGTGCGTCCTGACTTCGTGGATATCGATATTCGTTTCGACCAGTTCCGCGATGAAATCATGTTCGCGCCGGCGGGCTCCGGCCAGTGGCAGGCATTCACCGACCCGGATTACGCGCGCCTGCGTATCACAATGGAAAAACGCGGCTTTAAAGCAGTAGGGCGCGAACTTATCCGCGACGTGGTACTGCTGGCCGCTGATGAACAGCCTTTCGATTCTGCTACTACCTGGCTGAATGGGCTGGAGTGGGACGGCGTACCGCGCATCGAGCATTTCTACCATACCCACTTCGGTACCGCAGATACGCCATACACCCGCGCGGTGTCGATGTACATGTGGACAGCGCTGGCGGGCAGGGTGCTGGAGCCCGGCATCAAAGCCGACATGGTGCCTATTCTCGTCGGGCGGCAGGGCTGCGGCAAGTCCTCGGGCGTCGAAGCGCTCAGCCCCGATCCTGCTTTCTTCACAGAGATATCATTCGCTGAGAAAGACGACGACCTCGCGCGCAAGATGCGCGGGCGACTGGTCGCCGAGATTGGCGAGCTGCGCGGCCTCAATACCAAAGAGCTGGAATCCATCAAGGCATTCGTGACGCGTACGCATGAGAACTGGATCCCCAAATACCGGGAGTTCGCTACACAGTTCCCGCGTCGCCTGGTGTTCATCGGCACCACCAACGAAGACGAGTTCCTCGCCGACAAGACCGGTAACCGCCGGTGGTTGCCCGTCGAGGTCTCCAGCGTCGATGTACAGGCCATTAAGCGCGACCTGCTGCTGCTGTGGGCGGAAGCCCGCGAGACGTTTAAGCGCCTTGGCGGTATCCAGTTCCGCGACGCTGAACGCCTCGGCGCGAGTGTCCATGAGCAGTACACCATTAAGGACGCCTGGCTCGAGACGGTCGAGAAATGGCTCGACACGCCCGACCTGATGACCAACGTCATTCCACGAACCTGCGAATTTTTACGCGCTAGTGACGTGCTACAGGATGCAATTGGGCTAGACCCGCGGCATATCGGAAAACGCGAAGAAATGCGAATTAGTAATGTTTTGCAAAATTGCGGTTATAAGCGCGAAACAAGGCGCGTTGAAGGCAAATTAATGAAGGTTTGGCGGCAAGTGTAACCACCTGTTACCACCTCAATTGTGTAGGTGGTAACAATTTAATTAATTGAAATTTAAAGGATGTTACCACTGTTACCACTGTTACCACCTATTTACTAAAAACCCTATATATATATATAAGTCCTTCAGGGAAAGGTTAGAAAGATGGTGGTAACAGTGGTAACAGGTGGTAACACGCCCAACATGTAATTTATTGCGGGTAGCGATATGAAATCACCAATTAACTCCCTCAACGGCGATTCAGCGGCGCCGGATTCTCAACAAAACCGCTCTCTATGCTCGCGCGTGCGCGCGTTTGGCGAGGTGACTTATGCCAGTCGTCGCCACGTTTAAAACAGACTGGTTTCGCGTCATCAGCGACATAACCCGCACGGGGATCCCGTTGCAGGAAATCGCCCGCGAGCTGGACGTATCGAAGTCTGCTATCATCGGCTGGAAGCAGGGCGCCGCACCGAACCACCATACAGGCGAAGCGCTGATAGACTTCTGGTGTTACGTCACACAGCGCCCGCGCTCCGAACTGCCGGCGCAGGTCACATCGCGGCGATTCGTTTACGCCTGGCGCACAAAGCGCATGTGAACATGAAAACTAGTAAAAACAGGGCGTTCACCAACTAAAAACGCTATGCAAAAACCGCCCTGTTTTATGCACGATTTATGCAGTTGATTTTCACACTTTCCCGCCAGCAAACCGCAACAAATAACCCTTTCACGCTAAATCGTTATCGAGTGCCGATCGCGTGGTGCCGATAACGTACATTATGTTAAATCAGACCGTTTTTTAACAAATTATCCATTTGGTCAGGATTCCGACCAACACCCCCGCGCACACTCTAGGCTCCACGTTCCACAGGAGCCACCACAATGGCACGACAGAAGAAAACCATCGAGACACCGGGGCAGGAGACAACGCAGCCGCAGGACGCCACCGGCGCAGTGCTGAACGCTGAAACTACCGAACCGACGGTGCAGCAGAACGTTGCGACGCTGCTGGGCGCTACGGCGCTGGCCGAGCGCAACGCCATCCTCGCCACGCTCAATGCGCAAGGCGCCACCATCGTTGCCCGCTTCGAAGAGCTGGGCTTTACCGATCTGACCGACCAGAACCTTACCGACAACCTCGAGTTTCTCACCCTCGTACGTAAAGCCACTGAGGCCACCACCGGCGGTACGGGCGCAATGGTGACGAACGAAGAGGGCAAGCCGCAGCCAGTACGCGGCGCACCTGTATTAACCGAACACGGCTGGCATGTGCCGGGCTAAGGGGGAATCGTATGTGTGGAGGCGGTGCACCAAAAGTCGTACAGCAGGATCCGCAGGCTGAGGCCGATGCAGCAGCTGATGCAGCAGCGAAGGCCGCGAACGCCGACGCCGCAGCGCGTAAGAAGCGCAAGAAAGGTTCCTCGCTGCTGGCAAGCGGTGCCGAAGGCGCAACGGATACAGGTTCATCCCTGCTTTCCTCCGGCGCTCAGGCAGCAAAAAACACCTTAGGGGCATAATCGATGGATGAACTCGCCGTAAAGCTGGTTAAGCGTGCTGATACGCTGAAAGCCAACCGACAGGTGCATGAAAGCGTCTGGAGGGAATGCTACGACTACACCTATCCGCTGCGCGGCGCGGGGCTATCCGATGAGGTGCTGGACGCACAGAGCGCAAAATCAAAGGTGGCACGGCTGCTTGACGGCACGGCCACCGACAGCGCCCGCATGCTGGCGTCTGCTCTCATGTCCGGCATGACCCCGGCAAACGCGCAGTGGCTGAACCTCGACAGCGAATCGCTGCCGGATGATGCCGCCGCGTGGTTGTCCACCTGCGCAACGCTGGTATGGGAAAACATCCACGCCGCCAACTTCGACGCCGAAGGCTACGAGGCGAATCTCGATGTGGTATGCGCTGGCTGGTTTGCGCTGTACATCGACGAAGACCGCGAAGAGGGCGGATTCTCGTTCCAGCAATGGCCGCTGGCGCAGTGCTACGTCGCATCCACCCGCCGCGATGGCATTGTGGACACGATTTATCGCCGTTACCAACTCACCGCGGAGCAGGCGATTAAAGAATTCGGTGCGGATAAGGTCAGCAAAAAAATTCGCGATGCGGCCGCCAAAAAGCCGGATGACAAATTCGACTTCCTGCACTGCATTTTCCCGCGGGAAAACTACGTGGTGAATGCGCGCCTGGCTAAAAACCTGCGCTTTGCGTCGTACAACGTGGAAGTGAGCGGCAAGCTCATTGTGCGCGAATCTGGCTATCACGAATTCCCCTGCTGTGTACCGCGCTGGATGAAAATCCCCGGCACGCCGTACGGTATCGGCCCGGTATACGACGCGCTGCCAGACTGCAAAGAGCTGAACGAAACGAAGCGCATGGAGAAGGCCGCGCAGGATCTGGCGATCGCCGGGATGTGGATTGCGGAAGATGACGGCGTGCTCAACCCGCGCACGGTCAAGGTGGGCCCGCGCCGCATCATCGTGGCGAACAGCGTAGACAGCATGAAACCGTTGCTCACCGGCGCCGATTTCAACGTGGCCTTTACCGCAGAAGAACGCCTGCAGGCGTCTATCCGCAAAATCATGATGGCCGATCAGCTGCAACCGCAGGACGGCCCGGCGATGACCGCAACCGAAGTGCATGTGCGTGTGGCGCTGATCCGCCAGCTGCTCGGCCCTGTCTATGGCCGCTTCCAGGCTGAATACCTGCAACCGCTGGTAGAGCGCTGTTTCGGCCTGGCATATCGAGCCGGTGTATTCCCGCCAGCACCGGAAAGTCTGCAAAACGCCAATTTCAACGTGCGCTATATCTCGCCTCTTGCCCGCGCGCAGCAGCTGGAGAACGTCACCGCTATTGAACGCCTTGGCGCGAACGTGGCGAATCTGGCGCAGGTATCACCCGATGTGACCGACCTCGTAGACACCGACGAAGCAACACGCGTGATAGCGGATGCGCTGGGCGTACCGGCGAAAGTCATTCGCTCGTCTGATGCCGTCGAGCAACTTCGCCAGCAGCGCCAGCGGGCGCAGCAGCAACAAGCAGGGCAGGCGCTGATGATGCAGGCAGGTAGCGAAGCAGCAACCACAGCAGGGCAGCAGGTTGGCGCTGCGCTGGGCCAACGAGTAGCGGGGGGCTAATGGCTACTAAACAAGCATCACCGGTGGACTACAAACGCATTTTCGAGGAAATGCCTGGCGGGCCGCAGGTGCTGGATGAATTAACGCGCCGATTTGGGCGGGCGGCGTACGTTCCCGGCGGTGCCGAGGGCGATCGCGAAACCTGTTACCGGGCCGGACAACGTGCCGTGCTCGATTTCATTCTGATGCAAATCAACCGTGCAGATGGAGTAAACGACGATGTGGAAGATTAAACACTTATTCATGAACGCCGAGCAGGGCGCCGAAGCGCCAGCGGGCAGCACAGGGGGCAATGATGGTGGCAATGGCAGTGGTGCTGAAAATCCGGGCGCTGGTAATCCTGCTGGTAATTCACTACTCAGCACCGGCGCGGGCGAACCGGGCGCGAATGACTGGATACCTGAAAAATACCGCGTTATGGGCGAAGGTGGAAAACTCGACATTGAAGGCTCTGCCCGCAAACTGGCGGATGCTCACACGTCGCTTGAAAAGCGCCTTGGCAGCGTCGGCACGCCGCCAAAAACTGCTGATGACTACGCCCCAGAGGTAAAGGCTGAGGGCTTCAACTGGGAAGAGTTCAAAGCTGATCCGCGCATGCAGTCGTTTATGAAATCGGCACACGGCAAGGGCATCACTAACGACCAGATGAGTTTCATCATCAGCGAGTACGCACAAATCGCCCCGTCGCTGGTTAACGGTGCGGCGGAACTGGATGCTGAATCCGCTACCACGCAGCTGCGTGAAGTCTGGAAGACTGACGCCGAATTTAACAAAAACATCGGACTGGCCTTCCGTGCGTTCAATTCCCTGACCGATGAAGGCGACCGCGGCCGCATCGATGAAATCGGCAATAACCCGATGGTGATCCGCATGCTGGCGAAAATCGGTGCGGAAATGCAGGAGGACGCACCGGCAGGCGCCGACAGCAACCCGGCAGAGCAGCAGACTATCCGCGACCTGATGAAGTCCGAAGCGTACATGAATCCGAAGCATGCCGACCATGAACGCGTATCTGCGCAGGTTAAAGCGTACTACCAGAAGCGTTACGGCGATCAAACCGTAGCGTGACATGTCACGATAAGCCAATCGAAGCCAGCCTGATCCGCTGGCTTTTTTATTTGGTCGGGATTCCGACCGCGCACCTCGCTAACAATCACTCCACAACCAGCCCGGCGGGGACGCCGGATACCTGATTTTCCCGCAATGCGCCAGCGCCACCCGCATTGTGCTGATTTGGGCCGGGAAACCGATACCCCGCAGGCGATACTTTCTGGAGTGATTGTTATGTCATTTGATACCGCTAAGAACATGATCACCGCTGCGTTTATCCAGCAGTTCCATGATTCTTTCGAAATTGCCGCACAGCAGAAGGATTCCCGCCTGCAAGGTGCTGTGTACGACCGCGGCAACATCACCGGTGCGTCGTTCACCATCAACGATATGGGTACCATCGAAATGACCCAGATCACCGAGCGTTTCGGTGATACCGTCTGGGATCTGCCTGATGCCGGCACCCGTAATGCGCTGATGGCTGACTATGGCGTATTCGTGCCGGTGGAAAAGCGCGACCTGCGCAAACTGCTGGCTGACCCGCAGGGGCCATATTTGCAGCTGACGCTGGCCGCATCCAACCGCAAAAAAGACGACGTTATCTATCGTGCACTGCTGGATGATGTTCTGCGTAAAACCTCCAACACTGGCGCGTACGCTCCGGTTGCGCTTCCCGCATCGCAGAAAATCGTCGCCGGCGGTACCGGGATGACCAAAGCGAAGCTGATCGCCGCAAAAGCCATGTTCCGCCGTAACGAGTGTGACGAGCAGAACGGTGAAGAGCTGTATATCACCTACAACGCCGACATGCTGACTCAAATCCTCAGCGATACCACGCTGACCAGCGCCGACTTTATGGCGGTGAAAATGCTGCAGGAAGGTGCGGTGTCCGGTAACTGGCTGGGCTTTAAATGGCTGGCATATGAAAAACTGGATTCAGCAACCGCCGAAAGCGTCACGACCAAAACCGCGGTTGCCTGGTGTAAATCTGCTGTGCATTTCGGTACCGGCGAAGAGTACAACGTCGATATCGGCCCGCGCCGCGATAAAAACAACACCATTCAGATTTCCGTCGATGCGTCCTATGGCGCAGGCCGCGCAGCGGAAAACAAAGTCGTCGCCATCGATTTCGTAGCATAAAGCTGGTGCCTTTGCCGGGGGATATCCCCCGGCCTTTTTCATCTGAGGTAAGGCTATGGCTGACAGTATTTCTATCTGCTCTAACGCACTGCTGGCGCTCGGTGCTCACCCGATTAACAGTTTCGACGAAAACACCGACCACGCCCGCCTGTGCTCAAACCTTTATCCCACCGTACGCAATAAGCTGCTGCGCGCGCATCCGTGGAACTGCGTTGTAAAACGTGTGGTTCTCTCTCCTGTCAGTACAGCGCCGGTATTCGGTTTCCGCTTTCAGTTCGCACTACCAGGTGATCTTCTTCGCGTTCTGTCCGTTGGGGAACCTTGCGACGATATTCCGTACCGCGTCGAAGGCAACCGGCTGCTGGCGAACGTGCAAGTGCTGAAGCTGCGTTATGTGTTCCGCAACGAAGACGAATCAACCTGGGATGCCGCACTCGTTGATGTGGCTGAAATGATGATGCAGGCAAAGCTGGCCTATGCCGTCACCGGCTCTACCAGCCTGCGCGACAGTCTCGCCCAGGAATCGCTGGTACTGCTGAAGCAGGCAAAGGCCGTGGACGGTCAGGAAGACCCACCGGAAGAGCTTGGCGGCTATCCAACGTACGAATCGAGGTTCTGACATGCGCGCCAATCTGATTAAAACCAACTTCACCGCCGGCGAAATCTCCCCGCGTCTTATGGGGCGCGTGGATATCGATCGCTATGCAAACGGCGCGAAGACGCTGGAAAATAGCGTGGTCGTGGTGCAGGGCGGGGTAATGCGCCGCCCCGGCTCGCAGTTCGTAGCGGCCACAAAGTACGGTGATAAAAAATCCCGCCTCATTCCGTACGTTTTCAATCGCACGCAGGCGTACATTCTGGAGTTTGGCGACGGCTATCTGCGAATTTACCAGGATGGTAAGCAGCTGGTGAACGACGACAACACGCCGTACGAAATCGCCAGCCCGTACACCTCTGACATGCTGCCATCGGTAAATTACGTTCAGGGCGCTGATACCATGTTTCTGGTTCATCAGGCCGTTAAACCGTATCGCCTGCAGCGACGCGGGCAAACCGATTGGGTGCTGGAACCAGCGCCATTTATCGTTGAACCCTTCGACGAAGTGCGCGACACGCCGCAGAAATGGTGCAAACCATCGGTGAAAGAATTCGTCGGCTCGGAAATCACGTTGACCCTGAGCGATGACGAACCGCCAGAAGATAGCGAAGACCCGCCACCGTTTACCGGTGATGGTTGGGTGCCTGAAGATGTGGGCTCGTACGTCAGGATTAACAGTGGTCTGGTACTGATTAAAAGCGTGACTAGTGCGCAGGTTGCCGTCGGTACCATTCGCACCGATTTAAGCGCAACGCAGGCGGCATCGCCGGGCGCCTGGACTCGCGAGGATTCCGTCTGGACGGATGAATTTGGATACCCGGGCGCGGTAACGCTTTATCAGCAGCGGCTGGTTCTGGCCGGTTCGCCGCAGTATCCGCAAACTATCTGGTGGAGTGAGTCGGGCGTATATCTCTCTTTCGAGCTGGGAACCGACGACGACGACGCGATCAGCTTTACGCTGTCTTCTGACCAGCTCAACCCGATTGTGCACCTCGCGCAGATGAATACGCTAATTGCGCTGACGTACGGCGGCGAGTTTACCATTACCGCCGGCAACGATGCGGCGATTACGCCTACCAATATTTCGGTAAAAAATCCCAGTCCGTACGGATGCAATGGGATCCGCCCGGTGCGCGTCGGTACCGAAATTATGTTCGTCCAGCGTTCTGGCCGTAAGCTGTACGCTGTCGCCTATGACCCCGACAGCTATGTAGCCTACTCGGCCAACGATATGACCGTACTGGCGGAACACATCACAGAAGGCGGCGTGATCGATATGGCGTATCAGCAGCAACCTGATGCGTTTACCTGGCTGGTTCGCAATGATGGCGTAATGGTGACGATGGCTATCGACCGGGCGCAGAATGTTGTCGCGTGGTCACGACAGATCACCAGTGGTGCGTTTGAATCTGTAGCGACTATTCCCTCAGCGACTGACGATGTGGTGTACGCCATTGTGCGCCGTACGGTCAACGGCCAGACCGTTCGCTATGTCGAAATGTTCAGTAACGCCCTGTACACCGATGCAGCTGTGACTGGCTCCAGCGACGCCGGCGCAACGACATGGGGCGGACTGTCGCACCTCGAAGGCGAGACCGTCGATATTGTTGCAGACGGCTCTGTGATGCCGCAGGCAGTCGTATCATCCGGCCAAATCACGTTATCGCGCAAAGCCTACAAAGTCGAAATCGGCCTGCATTTTGAAACGACTATTACCACGCTGACGCCTGAAGTCGCTACGTCTGAAGGCACCACGCAGAACACCCGCAAGCGCACAAGTGAAGTCACTATGCGTTTCCTCGAAACCACTGGCGCCGAGTGCAACGGCCAGGTGATCCCGTTCCGCACGTTTGGGCCAAAAATCCTCAACCAGCCGGCGCCGTTGTTCACCGGCGATCACTACTGGGGAAAACTAGGCTGGGAGCGTGGAGAAGACACGCTGACTATTCAGCAGCGCCAGCCGCTGCCGTTCCACCTTCTCGCCATTGTCATCGTATTTACCAGCAACGGGGGCTAATGATGATTCGTAACGCCACAGCCGGGGATATCCCGGCGCTTATCGAGCTGGGAACCCGGATGTATCTCGAGTCCCGTTACTCGCAAAACTCGCCGTTTGATGCGGATAAATGCGCAGAACTGGCGCAAAGCCTGATTTATTCGCCGTCTGGTTGCGTACTGGTCGCCGAAAAAGACGGGCAGGTTATCGGCTGGCTTGGCGGCGGTATTGCCGAGCAGTTTTTTTCCCGCCAGTTGATGGCCTTCGAATACGGCTTATTTGTCGCGCCAGAACATCGGGGCGGCAGCGCCGGGCCGCGACTGGCACGCGCGTTTATTGACTGGTCAAAAGAGCACGGCGCCGCCGTTATCAACATGGGGATCACCACTGGCGTGCACGCAGAACGCACTGGCCAGTTGTATTCGCGTCTCGGCCTGCAGCAAACAGGCCTGCTTTATTCGATGGAGGTTTAACGATGTGCACTGGCGTAGAAATTGCCCTGGTGGCGTCCACGGTGTTAGCCGCTGGCGGCGCAGCGTATAGCGGCCAGCAGCAGAAAAAAATGGCGAACTATCAGGCAGCACAGGCGGAAGCTGATGCAGAGGCGAGTCAGAAAGCCGCAAGGGTGGAAGCCGACCGTATCCGTAAAGCCGGGCGTGAACAGGCCGCAGCGGCTAACGCTTCGTTGGCGGCGTCGGGTGTTGAAACCGGTGAAGGTACCGCGCTGCGTATTACATCAGACATCACTAAAGATGCTGAACAGGATGCGTTCCAGACAATACTTACCGGAAATAACCAAGGCGCCAGACTTAATGCGCAGGCGCAGGCTGACCGCATCAGTGGAAATAATGCAGCAACCGCTGGGTATATCAATGCCGGTAGTTCTCTGTTATCTGCTGGCGGTAAGGCTTATAGCGGGTGGAAAGCTGCTAAAGCAGGTAAATACGGATTATACGCGGAGTAAAAATCGTGAAAATTCCAACAGGTAATTTTGGCAACGTTACGCCGCAGGCACAGCCAACACGCGTAGACGTAGCTAACGCAGGCGCAGTAGGTGCTGCTGTTAAGGGATTAGCGGATGATATTCATCAGCAGGCGGACGCTATTGTTAGAGCCAGAGCAGGCGAGGGCCTTCTGGATTACCAGATCAAAATTAAAGATATAAACGAAAACATCAGGCAGGGCGTCGAAGACGGAACCATTAAAGCAGACCAGATTGATAATATTTATAAAACAGCTGTATCAAAGCTGGAGAAACCAAATTTTGGAGGTCTTGATCTCGCAGGAATGGAAGTCGCGCAACGCGGCATCAAACGCTATGAGGCTGACGGCCATGCTACTGCTCAGGGTCTATACCGTACAGCATTAAAAATAGAAGCAAAAGATCAGGTCGATACTCAACTTGACCAATTGGGTAAGCTAACAAATTACCCTGATGCTGATATCGAAAAAATTAATGGTATGTCCGCGGCGTTGGATACTCAAGGCCGTTTAGCTTATGGCGCTCAATGGGCCAAAGTTCGGCAGAGTTGGATAGACAAAAACTGGTTTAATCAGGCGCAACAACGCTTAATGTCTGCCCGTAATGATGGCTCGGCTCTATCAGTGCTTAATAACGAATTGACTGGTGAAAAAGGTTTTTATGTCGATAAGCTAGACCCCGAGAAGCGTAACGCGCTTGTTAATCAGGCTATGGGATATCAGGCTCGCATAGAGGCCAGAGCAATAGCGGCACAAAACCATGCTGATATGTTGGCAATGCGGAGAGAGAACGCAGCTATGCATGCCAGCACTAGCATGCAAATGCGTATTGCTAACGGTGAAATTCCTACGGATCAGGATTGGAATAATTATTTAACTTCAGTATCGGGAACCAGTCAGGATGGTACCGCCCCGGTTCTGCGGTCGGCAATGTTGGAGACCCAGCGTCTTTACAGCCTCCCTCCGGAGAAAGCACAAGCAGAAGTGGATAGCCTTGCGTTATCGCTGAAAAAAAACGGTGGCAGTGAGATCCAGTACAAAGTGCTTAACGCTGTACAAAGCAATATCGATCACCGGCGTACGCAGCTACAGAAAAACCCTCAGGCGGTTTTTGCAATGGATTCCGGTACGCCGCTGGAGCCGCTAAATCCCCAATCGGCATTACAACAGCCGGGCGATTGGGGGGCTGGATTAGTCCAACGACAGGCCAACTCTGACGCTATTACTCAGAAATATGGTGCCACAGCGGGAAAGAATCTGCTGACAACCGAAGAGCTAGGGAATGCGAAGGATGCCTACGAAAAAATGTCTCCCGATCAGCGGATCCAGTTTTGGCGAAATACTCAAGCCAGCAGCACGCCAGCGATCGCCTCACGTTTAGCCAGGGAGATTGGCGGCGATGCTTTGCAGGTTTCTGCTGTGGCCGGGCTTGCCAACAACCCAGCCGGGTACAAAACCGCGCTAGCGGTGGAAAACGGTTCGCGGCTTTTAAATCCAATTGATGGAGCACCTAAAGTAAGACTGCCCGCAAGCTTTGATCTGGACGTAGCTGATGCCATAAAAAAACAGTATCCCACCCTCAGCCCCGCGCAGGTACAACGTCTTATTCCGGTAGTAAGGGATTACCATATCGGTACAGGTGGGTCCCCCGATAAGACACCAAAAGCTGAAGCATTACACGAAGTTATAGGCAAGCCTGTGAATGTTTACGGCAGCTATGCAATTGCCCCCGCGGGCACCGATGAAAACACCTTTATTGATGCCTTAAAAATAGGGGTCAACCGATTGGGCGACAGCGCTCAGGATGTAAAAAATGGCCTAAGTCAGGGCGTGTACGGCTTTGTCTCGGATTCTGATGGTAATCAGGTGCTGATCAACGCTGCAACCCAACGCCGGGTTGTTGGAAAAGACGGGCGCCCGGTAGTGATCGAGGTGGGTAAATGAGCATACTCTTTAACCCGGAGCTGGATAGTGCTCTTAACGCCAACGGTACCGAAAGCGTTAAAGATATTGATGCAGGATTGTTTCAAGGGGTTGGTCAAGGCGTTAGTACAGGGTTTTCTAACGCAGGCACGTCACTACAGCGCATTGGCTTAACCACGCTCGGCCGCGGGCAGATGCAAGTCGCCGCAGCTCAGATGCAGGCTACAGCGAATATCACTGGTAACGAGGCCCTTAGTAATGCCGCTCAAGATGTTTTAAGTGCTCCTGAACCTACAGAGGACCAGTTACCACAGTACAAATCGTTCGATAGCGATCAGGTGGGGGCGGTTGGTACCATTCTGGGTGGACTTGTTCAGCAATCGCCATCATTAGCATTAATGGCGGTAAACCCTTTGGCGGGCGTTTCCGTTGCTGGGGCGCAAGGGTACACGGAAGCTCACGCAGAAGGCGCGAGATTGGGGCTTACTGGTGAAGATCTGGAAGACTATTCAGCAGTTGGTGGGGCGACTATGGCGGCTGGAGCTGCCATTCCCGGCTTTACAGGCGTGGGTAAAGGTGCGGTTTTATACGGCTCACGCTTCCTTGCCGGCGGGGTGGTTAACAGTATCACCGGTGAGGTCGATCGCTGGGGGCGCGCAGAAATTCTTGATAGCGCAGGTTTTCACGATCAGGCCAGACAGATGCGCCAGGCTGATGCCGCCAGCCGAGTTACTGAATTTGTGCTCGGTGGCGCGTTTGGGCTACTGGGTGGCGGTCACAGAACCGAAACAGGAAGGACTGGTGACTTAGAACGAGGGATAACCAGTATTCATGAAGATGCAGCTACCGCTCACATTATTCATGATAATTACGTAACGGAAACTGCCCCGGGTCTCTCTGCTGATGCGAGAAGCGAGGCGGGGCATGTGGCGGCTATGGACTCCGCTATCGATTCCGTAAATAGCGGACGTGGCGTAGATGTTACAGATCACCTGACGGGTGATCGTACGTTTATCGTTCATGGCGATATTGATGCAGGTAACGTTGCCCGCCAACAGTTGGCGGGTGATTCTTCGAAACGTATTGATGCCGTAGTGCAGGCAGCTGACCGGCAGGCAATACCTGAGAAAGTTAATAGCTATTCACCAGGCGTTTTAAGTGATGCAACCGATCAGCCTTTCCAGCTTCTACGCGAACAAATGGATGCTGTAGCAGAAAACCATCCGGAGCTTCGTGATCTCGTTGCACAGCACATTGATAACTTTGAAGCCGAACATACCACCGCACGTCGTAATGCAGAGCTATATGATGTAGCTGCTGCCTGCGCCCTTAAATTTGGATCCTGACTATGAAACCACAATGTATACAGGCAGTAGAGGCACACCTTAGCGCTGTCAGTGGCAAGCCGGTTAAGCTTACGGCCGCGGCTATTTCGCGTATCGATGAAAGAATGCATGAAGGTGCAAAAGTGCTGGCCCGCCGGGATCGCGCCTCCTGGCAATCAATGTCTCCTGATGAGCGTACGATTGCCATTGGTCAATGGGTGAGGGAACAAGAACAAGGGCAAGCAGACAGCCAGGCAAGGAGTAAAGTTCGCCAGCTTTCCGCTATTGTCGATGCAGCTAAAAGGCTTGATGCGATGGCGGGTGCCAGGCCAGACAAAGCAGGGAAATGGAGCAAATCTCTGATCGATGTACTGGAGGGCGTAGATAACACCTTGCGCGGAGCGGAGCAGGTCGCGGTAAGAGGATTCGGCGATATGCTAAAAGCGGCCAGAGTCGGGCCGTGGACTATGGATTTTGGCAATAAGCGCAGCGATGCTTTCTTTGCTGATGTCGTGCGCGAAATCTACGGTACCGATACAGGAAATGCTACCGCTAAAAGCTTTGCGCAAAAGTGGTCGGCCACCATGGACGGTTATCGCGAGGCCCGAAACCGGGCTGGTGGAACGGTAGGTAAACTGGATAATTACGCTCCACAATCCCATGATGCTACGGTTATGCAGCGGGTTGGTAAGCCCGCATGGGTTTCTTTTATGATGAAGAATCTCGATCGGGAGCAATATCTTAGTGAAACCGGCACTCGTCTCACGGATCCAGAACTTGAGAGCGTAGTGGCAAAAATGTACGACTCCATCGTAACTGATGGCGCAAATAAAATTCAGCTTGATTTACAAGGATTGGCTGAGGGGGCGTCCAGCAGTTTTGGAAGCGCCAACATCGCGAGAATGCTTAATAGCAGCCATAGAGAGATTCATTTACGAGATGCTGATGCCGTCATCGCTTATAACAATCAGTTCAGTGATCGCGCTCTGGGTGCGTCATTCTTTAGCCATCTAAACGCCGCCGCCAGAGATGTAGCGCTCATTAATGAGATGGGGCCAAACCCTGCGCTTACTTTCGCGACGTTAAAAGATACAGCAGCGAAGCGGGATAGCCAGATGCCTGGGGCCGTTTTTGAAGGCGATGGTAGTGTCAAAGGAGGAAACCGGGGAGCATTCGGCCCCGAGGCTTACTTTCGTCAAATAATGCGTAATAACGCAGATTTCACCGATTTTGATCGCATTAGTAGCGCGTTAACTGCGTACCAGGTTGCAACAAAATTAACCAGCACAGGGCTACGCTCAGTTTTCCAGGACACGCCGGGGATGCTTCTGAATATGGCTGATGTGGGTCAGTTGCACAACATTGGCACTGTACTGCGTACAGCCTTCCGTCCAAAAGAAGCGGCTCAGTTCGGGATTGGTGCTGAAGTGGCGGTACGCGCTGCGCGTGAAGGTGCCGAAAGAATAATGGCACAGGGGCGTTTTAACCTGGCTAACGCCCTTAGTCGATACGCTCAGGCCACTATGAAATATACGTTGCTTGACGCCTGGACGAACGCGGCCCGGCGAGCGGGGCAGACCTCGCATGCACTGGCATTAGGTGAATGGTCACATCTGCCTTGGAGTAAGCTGGATAGTAGCCAGCGCGGGCTATTGAATAATGCCGGTATCACTGAAGGTGATTGGCAGCACATCATGAGCGTCCCCCGCAAGAAACTACGCGGGCAAGATATACACGATGTGTCTGATGTATCTGCGTTAGGGCTTTCCCCTGATGAGACTATGCGCCTGCAATCTCAAATGATGGGGTTTATCAGAATGGGCGGCGATATCGTTACTTCAGAGCATAACCTTACGGCACAAACATTAATGAGTGCTGGTGGGCGGACTAATGCCTTGACCAAACAGGTAATGCTTTTTAAAAATGCTGGTGCGATACAGACCGCGCACATGTTGGATCGTCTTAGTCGTAAATCTGGCACAACCAAAGTTGGTTATGTTGCGGCGACGGCTGCACTATCCGCAAGCTTTGGTTATATGGCTCTGGTAGCTCAGGCGGTAACCAGCGGGCAGAATCCACCGCCACCAGATGATATACGAACCATTGGTAAGGCTATGGCCTTAGCTGGTGGCTTTGCGATGGTTCAGGATCTGATTACCAGTATGTACGATGCTGTTAGTGGGGATAACAGTGGCCACAGTTCAAGTGCTGTACCCATTTTTGGTGATCTTGCAACGTTGGGTAAAATTGCCTTTACTGCCCCAATTGACCCACAGAAAGCCGGGTATATGGCTATCAAGTTTGGTCGCCAGCAAATTGCTCCGTTGAATTACTGGTATACCAAGGCGGCGGTTGATCATATGTTTTTCAACGATGCGGCGGAAGCGCTCAATCCAGGCTATCAGCGAAGGTTGAGAAAGTATGCTGATCAGAAAGGTCAACAGTATTTCTGGGATCCGTCAGGCGACCTGACAGCCCCAGAAATGGGGTACTATAAAAAGGAGTTCAATTTTGGTGATTAGGGTTTCAAGGGCATTTATAATAGCGTAACACTCCAATAACGTAGATTGTTGATAATTCTATGCTTTCTACGTTATCTAATTTTACATCTTTGTCGGATAACAGGCTATCCACAACGTATTCTGCAAAGGTTGGGGTAAGCTTTGTTCCTGGCGGTAAGCAGTAGGGAATTGCTGTGTCGTTTTTTGCTTTTTGAAACTGACTTATTCCATTAACACCGGAAGCAACTCCCATTAAATATGTGCTAATCATGTCATTTGCTCTTCTTGCACTTTCCGCATCAGGTGACGCTGTAAGTACTTTCAAATCCTTGTACATCTTCACAGTGAATTCCGCATGCGATAGTAACGGGAAAAATGACACTAAAGAAGAAATTACCAATAATGCTATTTTTTTCATTTGAATTCCCAGTATTAGTAGCTGTGTATAAGTCCATTTTGAACTAAAAGCCTCTGCCATCGCCAGTATTAAATTAGTCAGGATTCCGACCTCTCCCCAGCATACTATAGCCCTATGGATAACCACGGGGCTTTTTTATGCATTCAGATTACAAAACTCGCCTTACCGCGCTGACCGATAAATTAACCGATGTGGTGCTGCAGGAGGCCGACCCGGCTAACTGGCCCGGTGCTGATAAGAAAGTGAGTGAGCTGACGAAGGACGAGCGCGGCGATCGCTACTGGGATAAGAAGAACGCGGCGGCATCGCTGACGTTGCTTATCAAAGTGCATTCGCTTATCGGCATGCAGACACGAGGCGGCACCCCATCAGACAATCCGGGGCAAGATGATGAAGCGTTCGAGCTGGGCCAGCAGGTATCTAAAGCCGAACGTGAAGCGGCCGCCATTATCGAGCGTTTGCAGAAAGGTAAGAAATGATCTCGTTCCTCGCGTTCTTCCTGATGTGGGCGGAGCGGATGAACTGGGATGTTCCCGACTGCCACTATCGTGCCTGCCACTGGCTGGAGCATCGCGGTGATCTCGCGGTGCTTCGCTGTTTTCGTGGCTTTGGTAAATCTACCATCCTCGCGGTGTATAACGCCTGGCGATATTATCAGGACAGGCAATACCGGATTCTGCATCAGTCTGAATCCGACGGCACAGCGTATAAAACCAGCCGCGATACCCAGAACGTACTGCGCAATCACCCGCTGACTAAAGGCATGCTGCCAGACGGGCAGGGTACCGTCGAGCAATGGTGGGTAAATGGCGCACTCGATTTGCGTAACGGCAGTATGTACGCCAAAGGCATTCTGTCTAACGTCACCTCCGCACGCGCCAACGAATGCCAGAACGATGACGTAGAAGTGCCGCGCAATATCCAGACGCCAGAAGCACGCGAAAAGCTCCGGTACCGGCTCGGCGAGCAAACCCACATCCTGATACCCGGCGGCCGCAAACTATTTATTGGTACACCGCATACTCACGATAGTCTGTATGACGAGAAAGAGGCCGAAGGCGCCGACTGTCTGACCATTAAGTTATTCCGTGATGAGCACCGCATCGAGGCGAAAGACGCCACGCAGCTGCGCTACGAAATTCCGTTCCGGCCAGATTATGTTTTCGTTGGTATCCATAAAGCGGCGCGGCTTCTTGTCGAGGGCGTCGATTATCAGCTCACTGACACCGGCGTAGCGTTCGCCGCGGCTCCTGATGCCCTTATCGACTTTTATGCTGGCTGCGAATGGCCGGAACGTTTTACCCGTGAGGAAATGGAAAAGCGCCGCAGGGAAACGCGCACCATTAACGAATGGGATAGCCAGTACCAGCTGCATAGCAAGCCGGTGGGTGATGTTCGCCTCGATCCTGAACGTATCCGCGAGTACAACGTCCAGCCTGAAATTCGCTATGCAAACCGTTCCTGCTCGATGTGGCTGGGTCAGACGCAAATCGTCGGCGCTGTCGCCTGGTGGGATGTGGCCACCGGCAAAGTTAAGGCGGATGCTTCGGCGTTCTCCCTTATTTTCACCGACGCCCGCGGGCATCTTTACTGGCATGTTTGCCAGGGCTTAACTGGTGAGCTGGCAGAGTTTGATGATAACGACAAAATCACCGGCGGGCAGGTGATGCAGATTAAAGAGCTGGTGCTGAAGTATCAGATCCCTTTGGTCTGCGTAGAGGTAAACGGCCCCGGCAGTTTTGCCGGGAAGTTGCTTATTCAGGCTCTGAAGGGTACCGGCTGCGGCGTACGGGAAGAATTCAGCGTCACCAACAAACAAAAGCGCATCCTCGATGCTTTCGAAGCGCCGTTGTCATCCCGGTTTCTTTGGGCGCATACCGACGTGCTCGACGGCCCAATGTATGACCAGATGCGCGATTTTAACCCGGCTCTGACGAATCAACCCGATGACTATATCGACTCGGGGTCCGGCGCTATCGGTGCTACGCCGGTGCGCATCGGTAAATTAGTCGGGATTCCGACCGCGCAGGCGCGGGAACATTGGCAGCCTAATGATGGCGATCACGTGGTCGCCGTGGATTACTAGCCGCCGGAGCTCTCCCTATGTCGGTACCCAACCAGACACCCTATAACGTTTACACCGCCAACGGGTTGACGACCGTTTTTACCTTTGAATTTTACATTATCAGCGCTGACGATCTGCAGGTCAGTATCAACGGGGGTGTTGTCACCAGCGGTTACACAGTAGGAGGCGTCGGCAATAAAGACGGTGGTGATATTACTTTTCTGACGCCACCGGAAAGTGGTGCGGTGGTTATGCTCGAACGTGTAGTGCCGACCTACCGACTTACTGATTACCAGGATAACGGCGACCTCCTGGCTGATACTGTAAATAAGGATTTCGACCGTTTATGGATGGCGATGCAGCGCGCTTTCCTCTATCTGGGGCTGGCGTTAACCCGGCCGCTGCTGGGGGGCCCCTTTGACGCTGAAGGGTACCGAATAACCAACATCGGTGCTCCTGTCAGCGCCGGCGATGCGGCAACAAAAGTGTATGTTGATAACGCAGTATTGACGTCGGTTTCTTCAAACTTCAGCCGTACCCTTCGGGTGCCTGAGAATTATGTTAACCAGTTGCCCAGCGCTGCGGCGCGCCGTAACAAAGCTTTCGGCTTTGACGACGCTGGTGATCCTTCGTTTATCGACCCTGCGGCTACAGGATTGTGGGGCTATACGCTGCTCGATTCGTTCGAGCTGGGCGCGACCCTGAATTATCGCTACCAGGCACTGAAGAAGACAAGCACCGGCGAATACTTCCGCTGGGATGGTGCTTTGCCTAAAACGGTACCGGCCGGGTCCACTCCGGAGAGTACCGGCGGCGTGGGTTTAGGCGCATGGGTAAGTATAGGCGATGCTGGTCTACGGTCTCAGTTGGGTACGATCTTCATGCCTGGCCCGTCGGGAAATGCGGGAATCGACACGGCGAATCTACAGTCTGCACTGCTGCTGGGTGGTAAGATTGTCTGCAACAAGCCTGGGACGTATTACTACAACACATACAGCGTCATTAAATCCGGAACCTCTTTCGAGATCGCCGCTGGTGCCACGTGGAAACAGGTAGAGGGTAAATCTAACCCGTTCCTGGTAAACGAAGGTTTCAGCGCGACCAGGTTTGTCGTAACCAGCATGGTTAAAAACGATACCGCCATCAATATTTACCTTGATGGTTCTGATATTAAAAGTAAAAACTACATCACGGTATCGTGTGCCGGTCATCCGTTTGTGCGCGGAGACTGGGCCGCATTCCATGGCGCAAAAGAGTTCGGCTACGACGGGATTATGCGCGTGATTTCCATCATTGACGAAAATACCTTTGTGGCAGAGAGTCATTCTATGCCTGTTGATGCATCGGCCACCCCCGACGACGAATACTGGAATGGCATGTGGTGCTTTAAAGCCGACAGCAATATCGAGGTTGATATCCAGGGACGGCTGGATGGCAACTGGCGTGGGAACTCCACAGCATCGACGACCGATTTTGACGAGCGATGCAAATTTATGGGGCTGGTTTTCTGGGGTGTACAGCACCTTTCCGTGCGTATCAATGACGCTTTTAATATCAGGAAATACACCGCGCTTTTTGCTAACGTGCGCAATGTGCATATCCCCCGCATAAACTTCTACAATTTTTCCGATGGTGTGCATTTCCAGCCGCCATATGCCGGGGTGAGTATCGGAACGCTGGCTGGCGCTACCGGTGACGATATGCTCGCGCTCACCAACGGTGACTACGAGACCTACCAGCTGAGCCGCGGACATGGGTATTCAATCTATGCCGATCACCTTTTCCCTCAGAACGCGCTGACCGCAATGAAAGTTGTCGGGGCTACGAACTATCGTTACTGGGATATCGGGATAGGCTCTATTTCCGGGTCGACGCGGCTTCATGTTATTGCCGCAATCCGCGATCTGCCATTGAAATGGACGGATATTGGTAGATTCCATATTGGGTCGTGCGCCTGCGTCTCTCAGACAAAAGACGATTTTTATCTCAACACCGACCGGATGGACGAGTTTGTCATCGATAACTATACGGTCTGCTCGCCCGAGGGCGGGACGCACAGTATCACGATGGGTAACCGTTACGGCACAACGAACAACATCGCCGCGATTAAGCTGCGCAATGTGCAGTACAAGGAAGGCGTACACCTCAAATCGTTCTACATCGGGACTAACTGTAATATCGGGCTACTGGACATCGAGTTCGCAAACGCCACCCCTCTGAACGGCGCGCTGGCTGGCGTTCTTACCGCGCCGGCTATGACCTATGACGGCGACGCGGGTGAGTCTACCGGTGGGTTTATCGATACGCTCCGCCTGTCAGGCAAGTATGTATTCCCGCAGGTCAATATCGGCCGCCTGGCATGGCTGCGCTATAAATGGAATCGCATCTTCCTGGATAATCTGTACGTTGAAAACGGTGAGCGTGTTATCCATGAAAACGAGATTACAGGTAATGACGGAAAAATTTTCTGCAATAACGTTCACGTCAGAAACACGCATGACTTCTGTAACACGTATAACAAGGTGCAGGCGTATCACTCTTCCACGTTGCTGGAAACAACCGATATGCCGTACTGGTTGCGTGATGCGTCTGCCGAGCTTCGCATTTATGGCGCAGTTAAGACCCTGAATGACACAGGCGTCTGTCGAGTAGCTGCAGGCAAATATTACGCTAAAGGCCTGGACGTTCCTGTCAACCTTTTCGACTTCCCGCCTGCGGGGAATCATGGTGATGTTGTCTTTAACACCAACCCGGCAGGGTATGTGGTAGGACGACATCAGTACAACAGCGCGAACAGCACATGGGAACTGGAAAACCGCGCGAGTATCAGCCAGATACCATCAGACTCTATAGCAACGACGTATAACCCGGACTGGAACCGCGGCTTTAACTGGGTGCAGACGCTGACTCAGGATATCGAGTTCACCGCCGGCGCTGCAAATCTTGCGAAGCTGAATCGCGGCGATAAAGTGCGGCTGTACCTGACACAGGACGCCACCGGCGGAAGGGCTGTAACGTTCAGCACAGCCTACAAGTTCCCGGTTGCGTGGGTGAACGGCGGAACCACAGGGCAGCATACGATCGGCGAGTTTGTCTACGACGGTCAGTTCCTGGTGCTGGAGCGGGCTAACGTCTGGTACTGATAGTCGGGATTCCGACCTGCACAACGCCTTACTCTCGCATCACTACACAGTGAACCCCGCGGGGGTAAGGCATGCGAATGAACAACCTTTCAGACGTAGCGGCGGGGGCCTCCTACGTCACTTCTATTGGCAGCGGTGGTTACTGGCTGCTCCAGCTCCTCGATAAAGTCAGCCCCAGCCAGTGGGCGGCGATCGGCGTTCTTGCCAGTATCGTTTTCGGGTTGCTGACCTATTTCACCAACCTTTATTTCAAAATCAAAGACGACCGGCGGAAGGCGCGCGGCTATGAGCAACAAAGCTAAGCTCAGCGCCGCTATGCTGGCGCTCATCGCAGCTGGTTCATCAGCGCCGGTGTTAATGGATCAGTTTCTGACTGAAAAAGAGGGGAGCAGCCTCACCGCCTATAAAGACGGTTCTGGCATCTGGACCATTTGTCGCGGCGCCACGCGTGTGGACGGTAAGCCTGTAATTCAGGGGATGCGGCTGACGCAGGCCAAATGCGATCAGGTAAACGCTATCGAGCGCGACAAGGCGCTGGCGTGGGTTGAAAAGAACGTGCACGTGCCGCTGACACCTCCGCAGAAAGTCGGCATTGCCAGTTTCTGCCCGTACAACATCGGGCCCGGTAAGTGCTTCCCCTCAACGTTCTACCGCAAGCTGAATGCCGGCGACCGTAAAGGCGCCTGCGCCGAGATCCGCCGGTGGGTATTCGACGGCGGCCGGGATTGCCGGTTAACGAAAGGGCAGAAGAACGGCTGTTACGGGCAGGTTGACCGCCGGGATCAGGAAAGCGCGCTGACGTGCTGGGGGCTGTACGAATGAACGGAAAAACGAAACTGTTGATTGTGGGTGGCGTGCTGGCGGTGTGCGCCGGCATTTTCTGGGCGGGATATCTGAAGGGCTGGTACGCGCATTCTGAGCACGTAAACAGCCAGGCTGAAAAGAAGAGCAAAAAGCAGGGAAAAGCCGTAGCAGCTGGTGAGCAGAAGGCGGCAACGGCGAACGCTGAAGCCAAAGTGGTTTACCGTACCGTTTATCGTGATGTGGTGAAATATGTCAACGACCCGAATCATACTAAGTGCCAGTTTGATCCTGCTGCTGTGCAGCTGCGCCAGCGAGCAATCGACGCGGCCAACAATATCCCCGGATTTGATGAACCCGCCATGCAAACTAAGTAATGCAGGCACTGACAGTGACGCGGATTTGCAGGCGGATACCCAGACGGCGGAGTGCGGGCAGGAGCTGCGCACCAACATTTACCGTTGGCAATCCTGGTACCGCGCGACTGAATAGAAAAATGAGTACATAAGTTAGTACATTATCAACTACTATGTTTCTATATGTACATTAAAATCAGTTAATTATTGGTTGATGTTAGTAGTCGTGGAACAAAAATCCGGGCTGGTTGGCGCTATCTTGCATAATCTGTTCGTTATTCCTGGTGGCAAGCAGCCATCATGGTAAACGATTTACCGGGCCATCAGAAGGGCATCGGCTTTGCCGCGCGTCTGCGGTGTCATATTTTCTTGCAATTAATCCCTGATATAAAACGAGAAGTTCCGTAAAAAGGACGGCGAATCTATCAATTTAGAGGATATGCTGTTGAAAGGCCGTTTGTTTATTGCTGTATCTTTGCTCGCTACGAGCGTTTCTTGCGCATTTGCCGCCAATGATTTTCCCGTCAACCTGGCGCCACCCGCCATTCAGGCCGCGTCCTGGGTGCTGATGGATTATACGACCGGTCAGGTGCTGACCGCCGGTAACGAGCACCAACAGCGCAATCCTGCCAGCCTGACCAAACTGATGACCGGCTACGTGGTGGATCGCGCCATCGATAGCCACCGCATCACGTTTGATGACATTGTCACCGTAGGAAAAGATGCCTGGGCGCAAGGTAACCCGGTATTTAACGGCTCCTCGCTGATGTTCCTTAAACCGGGCGATCGGGTCAGCGTGCGTGATTTAAGCCGTGGGCTGATCGTTGATTCCGGCAATGACGCCTGTGTGGCGCTGGCGGACTATGTTGCGGGCGGTCAGCCGCAGTTTGTCGCGCTAATGAATCACTACGTGGAAAAACTGCATCTGAAGGATACCCATTTCGAAACCGTCCACGGCCTGGATGCGCCGGGGCAGCACAGCTCGGCCTACGATCTGGCCGTGCTTTCTCGGGCGATCATTCACGGCGAACCTGAGGTGTACCATATGTACAGCCAGAAGAGCCTGACGTGGAACGGTATCACTCAGCAGAACCGCAACGGGCTGCTGTGGGACAAAACCATGAACGTCGATGGCCTGAAAACCGGCCATACCTCCGGGGCCGGATTTAATCTGATCGCTTCGGCGGTGGACGGTCATCGTCGGCTGATAGCGGTAGTCATGGGTGCCGACAGCGCAAAAGGGCGTGAACAGCAGGCGGCGAAGCTGTTGCACTGGGGCCAGCAAAACTTCGACACGGTGCAGGTGCTGCAAAACGGTAAACAGGTCGGCGTTGAGCGCATCTGGTATGGCGATAAAGAGCGGATTAAGCTGGGGACCGATCAGGACTTCTGGCTGGCGTTGCCAAAGTCGGAGGTGCCGCGCATCAAAGCGAAATATGTGCTGGATAAAAAAGAACTGGAAGCGCCGATTGCCGCTCATCAGCGGGTCGGCGAAATCTCGCTCTACGATGGGGATAAAGAGGTGGCGCACTGGCCGCTGGTGACGCTGGAAAGCGTTGGCAAGGGCAGTGTGTTCTCACGCTTCAGCGATTATCTGCATCAGAAGCTGTAACTCTCCTGCCGCTCCGTTCCGGAGCGGCATCTCGTATTTCGCCCGGCGGCTATGGGATGACCGTCAATGCTATCATTGGGTTACATAAGGTTGTCGCAGTCCGGCATTCAGTGAAGCAGAGATTTATCCCTTCTGTCGACAAGGTTTCTTACATTCGCGTGATGCCTGCGGTGAAAAAGCGGTTACAATTGGCTTTTTCGTTGTGTCGGAGTGGGTTGTGCGCACGGATAAATCACTTAAGCCATTTGAAATTCGGCTGTATCGCCATTACCGCATCGTTCATGGCGTGCGAATAGCGCTGGCCTTTGTGCTCACCTTTATGCTGGTGCGCCTGCTGAACATACCGGAAGGGACCTGGCCTCTCATCACTCTGGTGGTGGTGATGGGGCCAATCTCTTTCTGGGGTAACGTGGTACCGCGTGCGTTTCAGCGTATTGGCGGCACGATCCTCGGCTCGGCCCTCGGGCTGGTGGCGCTGAAGCTGGAGCTTATCGCGCTGCCCGCCATGCTGCTATGGTGCGCGGCGGCGATGTTCCTCTGCGGTTGGCTGGCCCTTGGCAAAAAGCCCTACCAGGCGCTGCTGATTGGCATTACCCTGGCGGTGGTGGTGGGCGCGCCGCCGGGAGATATGACCACCGCGTTGTGGCGAAGCGGCGACGTTATCTTCGGCTCTCTGCTGGCGATGCTGTTTACCGGTATCTGGCCGCAGCGGGCGTTTTTGCACTGGCGCATCCAGATGGCCAGCTACGTCACCGCTTTCAACCGGCTGTATCAGGCAGGATTTTCGCCAAACCTTGTTGAGCGCCCGCGGCTGGAAAAGCATCTGCAAAAGGTGCTCAATGATGTGGTGAAAATGCGCGGTCTGATCACCCCGGCCAGTAAAGAAACGCACATTCAGAAAGCTATCTTCGAGGCGATTCAGACCGTCAGCCGTAATCTGGTATGCATGCTGGAATTGCAAATCAATGCTTACTGGGCCTCTCGTCCCGGCCATTTTGTCATGCTTAATGCGCATACGCTGCGCGAAACTCAGCAAATGACTCAGCAAACGTTGCTCACCATCGCCCACGCGCTGTATGAAGGGAACCCGCAGCCGATTCTCGCCAACAACGAAAAACTGAATGAAATTGTGGCTGAACTGCGCCAGCTGATTAAAGAGCAGCAGGATGAGAATTTCTCCGAAACGCCAATCCACGGCTATGTCTGGTTAACCATAGAGCTGGCGCGTCAGCTCGAACTGCTGTCGCATTTGATTTGTCGGGCATTGCGTAAATAAAGACGAGATATCAGAGAGATATCAGGTTACTGACAACGTGCGTTGTGCTGCCATTGCCGCGAAATGACACGTTGTCGGTTGTCTGATGTGTGTGATTTGTCCTGTCGCTTGCTTCGATTCAGCCGCATTTAGGGTTATGATAAACGCAAGGGAAAAAATATTGTCATCAGCGGCTGCGAACAGTTATGTTAGCCCTATAGGGTAGCCGCTTTAACGAATCCGAATCTCAAATATCAGGGGTATAAAAATGGAAACAACTAAGCCTTCTTTTCAGGACGTACTGGAGTTTGTTCGTCTGTACCGTCGTAAGAACAAACTGCAGCGTGAAATTCAGGACGTTGAGAAAAAGATCCGTGATAACCAAAAACGTGTCCTGCTGCTGGACAACCTCAGTGACTACATCAAGCCCGGCATGAGCGTTGAAGCTATTCAGGGCATTATTGCCAGCATGAAGAGCGATTATGAAGATCGCGTTGATGATTACATCATCAAAAATGCTGAAATCTCCAAAGAACGTCGCGACATCTCTAAAAAACTGAAAGTGATGGGGGAAGCCAAAGCAGAAGAGAAATCTGGCGAGTAATCCGTTATTAGCGCTCCGGCGGCTTTCGCTGCCGGAATCCCGTCCTTCACTGCGGCATCCTCTCTTCACTCCCGGGCAAAAGCCGCCCTCAAGCGCTGAACCTTTTCGCCGGAATTTGGTATACTCCCGCCGTAAACATATTGATATCGGAAGGGTTTATCTTATGCTGTTCCTGCAACAGGTCCCGCCGCGATGATACTGATTACCGGCGGTGCGCGTAGCGGCCAACGCCGTGATGCCGAATCTTTACTCAATTCTTTTGTCTCGGCGATCTATATCGCGACGTCCTGGATTTCCGATAACCAAATCGCCGCCCGCATTCAGCACCATCGTGATACCCGTCTGGCCCACTGGCGTCTGGAAGAGCGCAGTGCAGATTTTTCCGCGTAACCGCAACGCGGATAACGCAGATTGTGGTCGGTGATAAATAACCGCTGACCGTGGAATTTATCGACGGGGGTCCTCTTTCAATGATTAAGTCTTTTTTTGTCGCATTATCGTTTATCAGCCGATTACCGGTGCCGGCACGTTTATCCCAGGGGCTGGAGATCGAACAATATCAGCGCAGTATCGTCACTTTTCCCTTTGTCGGCTTGCTGCTGGGGGCCATCAGCGGCGCAGTGGCGATGCTGCTCCAGCCGTGGTGCGGCGGCCCGCTTGCCGCGCTGCTTGGCGTGCTGACGCTGGCGCTGCTGACCGGCGGCTTCCATCTTGATGGCCTGGCGGACACCTGCGATGGCATTTTCTCTGCCCGTCGTCGTGAACGGATGCTGGAAATTATGCGCGATAGCCGATTAGGTACCCACGGCGGCCTGGCGCTGATCTTTGTACTGGTCGCGAAAGTGCTGGCGATCGCCGAAGTGTCCCTGCGTGGTACATCGGCGGTTTTTGCGCTGGCGGCCGCCTGCGGCGTGGGGCGCGGCATGGTGGTGGCGCTGATGTATCGTCAGCGTTATGCCCGGGAAGAGGGACTGGGTAATCTGTTTATCGGCAAAATTACGCTGCGTCAGACGCTGATCGCCCTGGGGATGGCTGTGGTACTGGCGACGCTGCTGCTTGGGGTCAGCGGTCTGCGGGCGGCAATGATCACGCTGGCGCTGGTATGGGGACTGGGCATGGCGCTGAAGCGCACCCTGGGAGGGCAAACCGGCGACACCCTGGGCGCGGCGATTGAACTGGGCGAAGTGATATTTCTGCTGGCCCTGCTGTAGGCGCGGCAGGAGAGAGTATCAGACGCGCCCGGATGCGGTGTGTCAGGCGCCGCTTCCGGGGCATTGTCCGGGCGTACGCTTACAGCGCGTTTTGCCATACGCGCTGCGGCAGCAGATAAACGTCCGCTGGCACGTTCATCCCATCGGTAACGATATGCTGAATGCCGCTGGCCATCACCGCCAGGGTGACATCGAAAGCGTTCAGGCTATCGCCAAAACCGGCTGTCAGGTTGAGCATCGAACCGTTAGCCATCAGATACAGGGTTTTATTGTCCATCCGGTAGGCGTTAATATACGGCATCACCTCGGTATGACTGAACTGATGCAGATACCCGCAGTCAATCTCCTCCGCCACGTGACCCACGTTGAGGATAAAGACCCCATCTTTAGTTTTATCCAGCGCCTCGCGATTAACCACTTTTTTGCCGCCGGTCGCGGTGGCGACGACATCCGCCAGGGCAATCGCCTGCTGTAGTTCAATGACATGCCAGCCATCGTAGGCCGCCTGTAATCGCCGCGCCGGGTCGATTTCCGCCACCATCACCTGACCGCCGAAGGCTTTAGCCGCCGCCGCGACGCCCTGGCCGACCAGACCATAGCCGATGACCAGCACTTTTTTCTCGTGCAGGGTCAGGTGGGTCGTCTGGAAGAAGGTGTGCCAGGCGGTCAGACCGACCATATGACGGTTATGGAGCCCTTCTTTAACCGGCAAATCATCCCAGTTAAAAATGGGATAGCCAGGACGGATATCACCCAGGCGACTGACGCCGGAGCCGGTCGCTTCAAGCCCGGCCACGACGTTACCGAACTCTCCGCGCTGATGTAGCAGGGTGGTAATATCCGCGCCCATTTCACACAGGTGCGTTGGTTGCCAGGCAATCGCTTTTTCCCAGGATTGTCGCCAGTCGGCGTCGCTCATATTGCGCCATGCGCAGGCTTCTGCGCCGCGTTCCACCAGCCAGGCAACCACCTCATCCTGCACCGTCGTTGGGTTGCAGGTGGTGAGGAAAACCCGGGCTCCCTTTGCCAGAATGCCTTGCACCAGCGGGATCATTTTCATGTCAAGGTGCATACAGCAGGCCAGACGAACCTGACTGAGATCGGGAAGCGCAGCGACCTGCCGCAGAGTGCGCGGCATGTTCTGACAGGCCCATGCCACTTCTTTTTCTAAGTGTGTTTTGTAATTCAATGTGTTTAACCTTCAGTCCAGAGAGTGGGGAAATCCCGGTGGAAGAGGGTGAGTTTAGCCTGGAGTGGCAGGCGGGCGAATTATTATATTCACCGAGTGAATTCAGATGGCTGGCAAGGTGACTTTTCAGGAATTGCGCGCGGCGCTACTGGCGCGGGCCTGCGTCGCCGAATGCCGAAGGGGGTGCAGGCCGGATAAGGCGTTAACCGCCATCCGGCGTAAGCGCGGGAAGAATGTCTGATACAGGTTTGTCATCAGCCTCAGGGCACATCGTGCCCGTCAGACGGCTGACAAAGTGCATTGTTCCGCGATCGCCCGGCGGCGCTACGCCAGCGCGCAGTGACGAAACCGCCTAAAGCTCGCCGGTGATGTACTGTGCAACGCCGTGGGCAAAACTCCAGTCGCCCTTGTGGTTGCTTATCACCGAAATCATCAGGTCCTCGCCGCTTATCCCGCAGTGTTCCTGAAGCTCGGCCTGCAGCGTGGCATAAAAAGTCTGCTTCTGCTGTTCGCTGCGTGGGCTGGTATAGACCCTCACCACAACCACGTTTTTACTCCGCGTCAGCCCCAGACCGGTATCTTCAATGATCATATGGTGAGCTTTATTTTCGTGAACAATCTGGTAGCGATCGCGCGCCGGCACGTTGAATGCCTGCACGACAGCCCGGTGCGCCGCATCAAGCAGGGTTTTGATTTCGCTTTCGGTACGGCCTTCAATGATATCAAATGTCAGTAATGGCATAGCAGATGCGCCTTATTGTCGGGTTAATAATTCTTGAAAGTGATGCTAACCAATGCTGACGCGGGTAAAAACCGCTATATTTGAATTCATTGTTTTCCTGTGTGAACAATCCATATGAGCGACATTCGTCCTGAAATATACTGGACTCATCTGTACTGGCTTACGGTACTGGAGGAGCAGAAAAGCTATACCCGCGCCGCAGAAAAGCTGGCGGTCAGCAAATCGGCCATTAGTCAGAAAATTAGCGAGCTGGAGCGGGTGACCGGTAAAACGCTGGTGCACCGCACGACCCGCAGCGTCACCCTCAGCGATGATGGCCTGCGGCTGGTGGCGGAGCTTAATGAGCCTTTTGGGCAAATTCGTGAGATCTTTACCGGCACCTGCGATGAAGAGGGCGGGCCGCTGCGCGGGACGCTACGCCTGACTGCGCCGGTAGCATTTTCGCGCCAGCAACTGGTCCCGGCGATCACGCCCTTTCTGCATCAGCACCCGCAGCTTCATCTCCAGCTGGAGGTCACTGACCGTCTGATCTCGCTGGCCAGCGAAGGGGTTGACCTCGCCATTCGGCACTGTCGCCGTGAACTGCTGCCGGAAACGCATGTCGCCTGGCCGCTGTGCCGGACGGCGACGCTGGTTGTCGCATCGGCGGATTATATTCGCCGCTTTGGCCGCCCGGACTCGCCTGAGGCATTGCGCCAGCATCAGTGTCTGACCTATCCGCGCGGGCCGCAAAGCCCGCACTGGACCTTTGAACGCGGCGATGAGCGGGTGAGCGTGAAGGTGCAGGGGCCGTTTGCCACCAACAATAGCGAATCCCTGCGGGATGCGGTACTGGCGGGGTTGGGGATTGCGCTGCTGCCGGATTTCAGCGCCAGAGAGGCGATTGGCCGTGGGCTGGTGCAGGAACTGCTGCCGGACTGGCGACCGGTGGATGTCTTTGCCGAAAATCTTTACGTCATTCGCCCCTATGCGCCGCGCGTATCGCGGGCGGTAGAGACCTTTAGCCGCTATCTGAAGGCGACCTTCAGCTGATATTTTGCAACTGTTGCACCAGCGCCTCGCGAAAGCGAGGAAGTAACGCGGGCGCCGCAGGCGCCAGCTCAGCCAGCGTTACGGTTTTATCGGCACGGTAGATCCGGCCGCTGCCGAGCCGGGCCTCAAAAGCGTTGGCCGCCAGATGGGCCGCCTGGAGATCGGCGTCGAGTAATATCACCGCATGGGCGAGAACCACATGCCCTTTACCGCCCGGCATTGGCCGCCAGTACTGAGCGGTACCGGCGATTTTCCGCGCATGCTCTCCTTCGCCGCAGGCCAGATTATAGCGGCCATCGCAAAATGAACCGCTGACTGCCTGGAAATGACTGGCGACGCCGAAACTTGCCAGCGTACGCTGGAGCAGCGCGCAGAGGAAAAGATAAACCGGCTCTGCGGCTTCTCCCAGCGGCTGATAAAGCGGCCATGCCAGGCTGAGATTGATAATCCCCGGTCCCTGCGGCACCAGTCCGCCGCCGGAACGGCGCAGCCAGATCGGCCATCCCCGACGGGAAAACTGCTCGCTCACCGTCGAAAGCGCCGCAAATTTGCGGTAGCTTCCGGGCACCACAAACCCCCGCGGGGCCTGCCAGAGCTGAGCGACAGCGTCACCGGCGCGCGCCCGGTCGAGCAGCGGTTGCTCAGCCAGCGTTGGATCGGCGCAATATTGCACCGGCAACGAATGGTGATCAAAACGCGTCGGCCAGCAGGGAAGCTGAGTCATCCTGTCTCCTTAAACTGCGTCTATATTGCCGTGGCGGCTTTTTTTCATCAGCATTGCGGTGAAGGCCGAGAGCAGACAGCCCGCAGTTAAATAGATCGCGACGCTGTGCCAGGCGCCCCCGGAAAGGGTGACCAGCGCGGCGGCGATAAATGGCGTAAATCCGCCCCCGACGACGCTGGCGACCTGATATCCTACTCCGGCGCCGCTATAGCGATAGCTGGCGCCAAACATTTCGGTGAACATTGGCTGCTGGACGCAAACCACCATATCGTGAGCGATATTCGCCAGCATCAGCGCGAAGAACAGGATCCAGAAGTATGACTGGCTTTCAAGGGCCATAAAGAACGGGAAGCCGCTGAGCGCGCCGATCAATGCGCCGGTAATGTAGACGCGGCGTCGGCCGAAGCGGTCGGCCAGCCAGGCGAAGCAGGGGATAGTGAGGCAGCTTATGGCGCCGACTAACAGGCCGATATTGAGGAACAGTTCCCGCGGCAGGCCGAGATTCTGCGTGGAGTAGTTGAGGGCGAAAGCCGTGACGATATACATCGTCAGCAGTTCGCACAGGCGCAGGGCGATAATCAATACAAACGCGCCGGGATGGCGACGTAGCGCGTCCACCACCGGCAGGCGTTTTTTCTGCGGATGCCGCTGCTGTTCGCGCAGTTGCTGTTCGAACTCAGCGGATTCCGCCATACCGTTGCGGATCCACACCGCCACCAGTACCAGCACGACGCTGAACAAGAACGGCAGACGCCAGCCCCAGCTCAGAAATTGTTCGTTAGTGGTGCTGGCGCTTATCAGCGACACCAGGCCGGTGGAGAGCAGTAACCCGACGCCGTATCCCACTTGTACGCCGCTGCTGTAGAATGCTTTCTTATTTTTGGGGGCGCTTTCAACCGCCATCAGCGCCGCGCCGCCCCATTCACCACCGACCGCAAATCCCTGTACGGCGCGCAGCAGAACCAGCAGAACCGGGGCCCACCAGCCAATCTGGCTGAATGAGGGCAGCAGACCGATGCAGGCGGTGGCGATCCCCATCATCCAGACGGTCATCATCAGCATGCGTTTACGCCCGAGGCGATCGCCGAAATGGCCGAAGATAATGCCCCCCAGCGGGCGGAAGAGGAAACCAACGCCAAAGGTAGCAAAGGCGGCAAGGGTACCCATCGCCGGGCCGATCTGCGGAAAAAACTCCCGGTTAAATACCAGCGCGGCGGTGATGCCATAGAGAAGAAAATCGTACCAGTCGACGACAGCCCCGGCGAAGCTGCCCCAGGCCGCCCTGCGGGCGCGATTAAGTGAATATGCCTCCTTGCCGGGGCGATTAGAAATAAGCGTTGAGTCCATAGCTGTCCTGTCTGTTGCTGAGTTTAATTATTGGAATGAGATTTTTTCCTGATTCAGGGCTGCAGTGAGACTACCTCGCCGAAGGGCAAGAGAAAAGATTTTTACCTGTTCTGCGCGTATAACGAGATCTGGCCCCTGCCTGACTGCGCGGGATAACGGTCTGCCGGTCCGCGCGCAGGCGAGTATCGGCGTTCTCTTATTGTTTTAATTTTAATTTTTGAATCGGGGAGGGACGCCTTTTAACAAATGACTTAAATGGTTTACAATTAACGCGTCTCCAGTTTCGGAATGGTGAGTTAAATGCGGTTAATTTTTGCGGTTTTATTTTGTGCCATGGTTTTGCCTCCCGCATTTGCAGAAAAACTGCCTGTGCCCGCAGGTAAAACCGTTTTAACTATTTCCGGCAAGATTGAGAATACGAATCAGGGTGATACTGCCATTTTTGACGTGGCGACATTAGAAAAACTGGGTATGGAAACGGTCGTGACAACCACGCCATGGTATTCAGGAAAGGTTCGTTTTGATGGTATTTCCCTCAATAAACTCATGAAGTTAGTTGGCGCTAAAGGCAAGTCAGCCAGGGTGGTGGCGCTTAATGATTATATCTCAGTCATCCCGCTGGACGATTTTTATAAATTCCCGGTTGTTTTGGCGTTAAAAATGAACGGTGAATATATGCGCATTCGCGATAAAGGGCCTTTATTTATTGTTTATCCGTATGACAGCAGCCCGGAATTGCAGAATCAGATTTATTATTCCCGATCGGTATGGCAGGTTTCGAAGATTATCATTGAGTAAGGGTTTGATCTTGAATCGAATACTCACTGTTATTATTTTGTCACTTTTTATTGTTACTGGTTACATTACTTATCTGGTACATGAGCGGCAAAGTGAGTTGCAAAAATTGACCCGTTATACGGATTCGTGGTCCGTTTCCCAGATAGTCTCAGAGTATATGCGTCTTGAAGCGCGGCTAAGTGCGATGGGACTCGGGGTTGAGGGCAGCAACCACGATGAGGTACGCCTGCGCCTTGAGATCATGATGAGCCAGATTCCGCTGCTTCAGCAGGGCGATCTGGGGAAGTTTATTGCTAAAGATGCCCAGCGTAAGGCGACGGTTGCCAGTTTAATTCGTCTCCTGAACAAACTGGATAAACAACTGGAAACGATGGATCCCGGGCAGTTAAAAGCGATTCTGCAGGAGATGAGCACCCTCGACGGGCCGATGACCTCGATGGCATCAATATCGCTGACTCATGACATTAATACGATTAATCTGACCCATGATAAAATACAGAATCTGTATTACATCTATTCGGTTATTTCTGTTCTGTTGATTGTTCTTAGCATTACCCTTGGCGTATTGATGTTAAGGCAAAATAACAGTCTGCGCAGGGCCCATGTGCGGATGAAGTTGCTGGCGGACGATCTTCAGGCGTCGAAAGAGACGTTACAGGTACAGAACCGTCGACTGCAGTACGATGCCTATCACGATTCGTTGACCGGTATGCCCAACCGACTCTCTTTCTGGCAGCGTTTGCAGGAAATTGTCAACCAGGCGCGGCTCGATAAGGGGTCGGCGGTGGTGATGCTGTTCGATCTGGATAATTTCAAGGACGTTAACGACACCCATGGTCATGATGCCGGGGATAAATTGCTGCAGGATCTAGCGCGCCGTCTCTCGTTTTTCCGCAAAACGCCTGAGATGCTTTATCGGCTGGGAGGAGATGAGTTTGCGCTGATTTCATATGATTTGAGCGAAGAGATGGCCCTGGAACGGGCGAACGTTATTCGCGAAAAGATCGGCCAGCCGTATCAGATTTACGATTCATTCATCCATATTGATGCCTGCATCGGGATTGTGATTTCCACTGGAGAGTGTCGTACTGATTATTTGTACAAGTGCGCCGATCTGGCGCTGTATGAGGCGAAGAAGGAGAGCGCCGCTAACGTGCAGATATTTCGCCCCGGTATGCTTGAGCGTCTCCAGGAGAATAAATCCTTTGAGGATGATCTGCTACATGCGCTTGCTAAAGATGAGTTCAGGGTTTACTACCAGCCGATTGCCGATGCGCGTAATGGCGAAATTTACGGTTATGAGGCCCTGGTTCGCTGGTTTCATCCCGTGCGTGGCACTGTTGCACCGACGGAATTTATTCCGGTGGCGGAGAAAATCGGCCTGATTAATTCGCTGGGAGAGTGGGTGCTGAAAACCGCCTGTGAAGCGGCTGCCCGTTGGCCATCGCGGTTAAAGGTTTCGGTTAATGTTTCACCTGTTCAGATGATTGACCATTCGCTGACCGATTCCGTTATCTCAATACTGAAAAGCACCGGGCTCGATCCGCATCGTCTCGATCTGGAGGTTACCGAGTCAGACGTGTTTAACGAAAATACCAGTTCGCTGGAGATCCTTAGCCAACTGCGTGCGCTCGGAGTGCAAATTTCGATTGATGATTTTGGTACCGGGTATTCGTCGCTGTCACGTTTAAGCTATTTTCCCTTTGATAAGATAAAAATCGATCGTTCATTTGTCGTGAATATCCCGGGTCAGAAAGATGACCTCGATATTGTTCGTTTGATCATCAGTATGGGCAAGAGCCTGCATATGCGTATTGTGGCTGAGGGCGTCGAAACGGAAGAACAGTTGAAATCATTGCAGGTATTAGGCTGCGATTTGGTTCAGGGATATTTAATTGGCAAACCGGAGCCGCTGATCGGGTCTGAAAATAAATAATAGGCCTGATCTTTTTAGTCGATTCTGATATGTCAGAAAGCGAAAAAAATTATTTTTGTTATTAATAAAATTATTCCCCGGCAGCAGAGATAGCTATGCTCGCTGCGGTGTGCGAGCGTTGTCAATATATATGCAATATAAAGTATGTCGGATATAACGCTTATGGAGTATATACCCGTCATACTTCAAGTTGCATGTGCGTTGGCTTTCCTCGTTCACCCCAGTCACGTACTGGAGTACGCTCCCGGGGATTCACTGCGTCGCCGCCTTCCTGCAACTCGAATAATTTAGGGTATAAACAGGAGTAGAATTGACGTTTACCAAAAAATAATACCTTTCTGGATTAAAAAGGGTATATGATATGCAACATATATTCTTGTTCCGATTGTATTGATGGTGCGCAGAGAGAGGCAGAATCATGCAGCGAATCATTATTCCAACCCACTATGTCCATACACGTACTACCCCGCTGTGGACGACAAAGACGGCTCCGGCGTCAATCTGGAAGCGGCATCTGGATGCCGGTACGCGGCAGGGGGTCTACCCGCGCCTGTCGGTGATGAGGGGGGCGATACGTTATCTTGGCTATGCTGATGAGACCAGCCCGGATCCGGTGGACACCCTGACGATCGCAGAAGGTGAATTTGGCGTTTTCCCGCCGGAGACATGGCACTGCATTGAGGCGTTAACGGAAGATACCGTTTTTAATGTGGATTTTTATGTCGACCCCTCAATTTTGATTGAGGGTTGAGGGATATTATGGACAGTGAAAATAGAGGTTATTCATTAGCGGTTATTAACTGTAATAATAACGATAAAAAAGAGAAAGTGTATCTTAAGCCAATGGCGCTTTATATTCCCGATGTTGCCGTGGAGGCTGTGACAGCGCTTATTTCCACGCTGTCAGCGGACAACACCAAAGAAAAAGGATTTATATTGACGGTCACGAATAATAATAATGGCGTATCGGTGGATAGCGAGTTTGCTACCCTGGCCGCGCTTCAGGAACCGCAAACGGCGGCTGATGCGGTAAAAGACCTTATTAATATTGTTCGTGGCTATGAGTCTGATGAAGAGACCAACGTCTGCGGCTGGTAATCGTGTGCCGCACTGTTTATCACGGCGCTGGACTGATTATTAACCCCGGGCGAGAGTTTTTGTATAAGCCCGGCTATCGCCTCTGTGCCCACGGGCATAGAGAGATAAAATCCCTGAAAATGCGCGATCCCCAGCGCTTTCAGTTTATTGAATTTATCCAGGCTGTCCACGCCTTCAGCAATACAGTCGCTGCCGGTCAACTGGCAATAGTAAAGCAGGCTCTTAATCAGCGCGAGGGCATGGGGATCGCGCTGCATATCATTCACGATGCTCATATCCAGCTTGTAGGCGCTAAACCTGCATGTGCGTACCGGAAACAGAACGCTGCTTTGCGAGAAGCAGTCATCGAGCATAATACGGAAACCGTGCTTGTGTAACCGGACAATATTTTCACTGGCTTTGCTATGACGGTTGAGGTCGGTGGTTTCGGCCAGCTCCAGTACCAGCCTGTCTGCCATTCGCGGCTGATGGATCTGTTTGCGCGCGGTTTCCATCATGGGGAGCAGGTTCTCATGACCGGCGATAGCGGCGGCAATATTCACCGAGAAATAAAACTCGCCAGGATAGCGGTTGATATGCTGTACCGCCTGCTGGAGCATAAACGCGGTCAGTACCAGCCATGCATACCCGGAATGTATCCGCGGTAAAAAATCACCGGGAAGCAGAACGTCGCCGTTGCGCGCCCAGCGACAGAGGATTTCCATTCCCTGAAGCCGCAGGTGTTGACTGGTAATGGGCTGAAAGACCGGGAAAACGTGTCGACTGTGAATGGCGTGGACAAATTCGCGTTCGAAAGCGGAAAGGGCGGGAAACGCCGCGTTTTTCTGTTCTCTTATCTGGCTGCCGGGAAAACGGGGGCGCATGTGAGGGTGATGTTGCACCATTTTTTTCAGTCCTGCGGTTCTTTGATTGTAGAGCGTTTTATGGCTGATACCGCGGCGTTTTGCCTGTTCGAAGGCGCTGTATCCGTTGAACAACCCGAGGATGGCGTTCAGCTCAGGCCGGGTAAGCCCGGCAGGGCGCTTTCCGCCTATTCGCGTCTCTTCGCCTGACAGTTGTTCAAGCGATGGATATCCCTCAAAGAGGGCATCCCGCAGTAATGCTGAAAGGTAAGGGAGCGGCAGATCGGAGGCGACGGCACGCACGGCGGAAAGCCGGTGGCAGTCCGTAACCTGATGCAACAGCGTGTGCCATAGCCAACTTGTCGGGCTGCGGCTGAGGAACAGCACCGGTAACGGCGTTGCGGATTGTTCCAGCAATGTGACAGCCTGTTTCAGGGTAGCGAGCAGCAGGCCGGGGGCATCGGGCAGATATACCACCATGCGGCGCGGGCAGGTGAAGAGTGTGGGGGCCTCTGTTGGCAGCACGATGGCTGGCGTTCCCCCTTCCTCTATTATTCGCGCCACGCCTTCGGCGACCAGCGCGCAGGGTGACAGAATGTAGTCCACTGGCGGGCTGCGGTCGGGGGCAGAAGGGTTACTCGTAAACAAAGGTCACCCCGATAATCGACTGCACGTTACCTGCCGTAACCTGCCCGCTGGTCCGCGCGTAGTTCGCGGTTAAACCCAGACTGACCGCCGAGCTGCCCACGGTACCTAACGACACCATGCTGTTGGTGGGAACGACGCTGCCGCTGCGCGTCAGTTGAACGCCAATTCCCTGGGCGGGCGAGGCCGACGCGGTATTGGTAAAGATAGTGCTGGCGGCGTCTGCTGTGGTGCCGGTGAGGTAATAGCCCAGCTTCTGGGTTTGAGCACAGTAAACCGTCAGCGGGATTGCCGTTGAGCCCGGATAGTCCGGCAGCGTTACCGTTACATCGCGGGCAGAGACGTCACAGCCTCCGGTGGGCACAACCACATCGTTATTAGCATAAATGTTCCAGACAAACTGAAAGTCGTCGCTATCCTTGTTGTTGGTCTGACGCAAGATCAATATGGCAATTAATGAACCAGCAGAGATCGCCACGCCGCCCGCGGTGCTGACGGGAGTCAGATAAAGAATGGTTGGCCACGGTTTATCCGTGAGGGAATCATACGTTATTCTCGCCGTTTCGCTGGTGGTCGGAAATGGGTAGCTGACACCGTTGTATTTAACTGTGCCGGAAAAATTTGATAGCACACCGCCGTAGGCTGAGCCGCGTTGCAACGTCACATAGTCGGTTATGGTATCCGGATAGTCGTTATGGCAAAAAATTTGCGTCGAGAGATCCACGACAAGGTTTTGTCCGGCGCTGACTGCTGGTGCGAGGTTAACGTAAACGTTTGCTGTGCCCCCTCCTATGGGGATCGTCACGCCAGTGGCGGTTTTACAGGCGAAAGACCAGGCGCTAAGCGACCAGCCACCCAGCAACAGCGTAATCAGCAGAGTTATTATCTTTTTCATAACATATTTCTCCTGGTTCAGGCGTAGGTATAGGTGACGTTAATCACTGCCTGAATGGTTCCCTGAGTGGCGCCGCCCTTAACCGTCAGCGCGCGTACCTGCAGCGGGAAACTGGCGGACTGGGTAGACTCATCCACCTGCACCGATTTGGTCGCGCCGGTGTTCAGCGTGGTGCCGCTGTCATCCTGCAGCTCCAGCTGGATATTCCCGGCGGTGCCCTGGTTTTTGTAATAGCCGGTAGCGTCCGCTGTGCCGCTGAAACTGGCGGTGACCCGCGATGTACCCACCGGGCAATTGCTCAGGTTAAGCGCCACGCTGTGCCAGGCCGAGGAAGAACCGGCGGAGACCAGGCTGAAGGTGTAGAGATCCCCGAGATCGACGGTTGCGTTAGTGGTGGAAACGGTGCACGGCTTTGCCACCACTTTGCCATTAACGGTAATGGTGACGTCGGCGGCATGCAGCGCCGGGGGGGTGGTTGCCAGCATGGCTGCCAGAAGCCATCCGGTACAGGTCCATTTCATTAGCGTCTCCGGTTACTGAAATTCGAGGGTGAAGGTGGCGGTTGCATTAACGTGCCCGGCGGTGACCGGTACCTGAGTGGCCATCAGCCGGGCATAAAAATTCAGCGTGTTACTCTGGCCCGGCGTCAGCGTGGTCCACGGAATGGCCGATGAGTCGGCGTTGAGCGGCAGCGCCGACTGTTGACCATCAAGGATTTGCACGCCAATGCCCGCCGCGGCTGAAGCCCCGCTGTCGAGCGCCAGCAGATCGGTATTGATGCTGTCGGCTACGCCGGTAAAGCCCACTTTCACCGCGGTGACTGCACTGCCGCAGGGAGACAGCACAATACGAAAGGGAACCAGCGGCGTGGAGGCGCCCACCGCATGGAACTGTTTTGCAGCGTTATCCATCAGGTCGACGGTAAAATCTTTTGACTCGCCGGCGACGGCGCAGGCGTTATCCCGCACGTAGCCGCTGATGGTGATGGTGCTGTCCGCCGCGCTGGCGTTGGCCATCGCCAGTGATACGAGGGCGCTCAACAGACAGAAGGTTTTTTTCATCATTAGGGTTTCCTTAGCGGCACGTGGCTGACAACTGACTCAGCGTCTGATTCTGGCTTTCTGGCGGCAGCCGGTAGTCAGCCACGCAGCTGGCGCCCGGGCCTTCACCCCATTTCGCCTGTACTTTGCCGACCAGCGGCATCCCGCTGAGATAGACCTGGCCATTGTCTGCCACGATGCTGCCGCCCTGGCTGCTGTCTGACGTGACCAGCGCGCCGAAGGGAACCGGCTTACCGTTGTGGGTAAGCGACATCAGCAGCCTGAGGCCGACGTGGGCTTTAAATTCAGCGCGGACAATTGCGCCGTGGGTCGGCACCACGCTGGCCACCGCGTCGTCCAGATCGACGTTATCGGCCAGCGTGTTGGTGTCCAGCGCCACCCGGTTTTCACGGTATTCGGTGGCGTAGGGCAGTACGGCGTAGCCGCGCCAGTCAGTCTGCACGCCGGTCTGATTTTCCACCTTCACATTGTCGGCGCCGGGGGCTTTGATCAGCACGACGGTATCGTTCATCGGCTGGCTCAGCGTGACGCCATCGGCATGGGCCAGCACGCCGCCGCTGAGGCCATAATAAAGCTGCTTAATGCTGTCGCTGTGGCTGTAACCGATGTTGGCATTGCCGTAACCGCCGCGGTAATTCAGCGCGGCGTAGCCGCTACCGCCGCTGTCGCCATCGCCGCCGCCCGCGTAGCCGGTCAGCACGCTGTAGCTCAGGTTGTTGCCCTCCAGCAGCGTGCCGTACAGCCCCGCGAGGCTGGTGGTCCGCCCGTTCAGATCGTTCGACATGCTGTAGCTGGCGCTGGCGTGTCGCCAGGCGGATTTGCTGTCCGAGCGTAGCCAGTGGCTGAACGGAATATTGACATTGACGGCCAGCATCTGGTCGCGCCCCTGCTGCCAGGCGTTTCGGGTCAGGCTGTAGCTCAGCGTCCAGTTGATGTCGTCGACGGCGGCGTTCAGCCCGGCCTGCAGTTGCTGGTCCGCTTTGCCGGTTCCCCAGTAAGTCTGATGGCTGCCGCTCAGGTAGAAGGTGGCGGTACGCCCCAGTTGTTGGGTGACGCTTAGCTGTACTTTTCCACGCTTGTTATAAGCAAGGTTGTAGTAATCGGTGAAGGTCGGCTTCACGTCAATGACACCGTCCTGGGTTTCGACGCTGTAGCCGCTCATCCGGTGATACGTGGTGTCGGCGAAGCTGAAATAGCCGCGCGTGGAGTAACGGTAACCCACCAGCTGGATATTGGTGCCGGTATCGGTCAGCGACTTGTTATAGAGGAAGCGCACCGACTGCCCCTGATGCTCACTGTCATCGGGGAGGGTGGCGTTCGCCTGGGTGATATCCAGCGACAGGGCGCCCAGTTCTCCCAGGTTTTTACCCACGCCGACATTAAACGCGCGGTAACGATCCGCCAGTTGCGTGCCGCCGTACAGCGTCCAGCCCGCGGGAAGCCCGCGCATCACTGTGCCCTGGAAAAATGCTGGTTTGTCCTGCTGGCCGTTGCCGCTGCGGTACTTCCCGGCGGTAAGGGCATAGCGGGTATGTCCCTCACGCTGGAGTACCGGAACAGAGGAGTAGGGCACGGTGAAGACCTGGCTGCTGCCATCCGCCTCTTTGATGGTCACCTGCAGGTCGCCGCCATTACCGGCGGCATAGAGATCGTTGATGGTGAAGGGGCCGGGCGGCACCGTACTCTGGTAAATCTCGTAGCCGTTTTGTTTAACCGACACCTGCGCCGTGCCGCGGGCAATCCCGTGGATCGTTGGTGCGAATCCTTTCTGACTGTCCGGCAGCATATTGTCATCAGACGCTAACTGCGCCCCGCGAAAATTGATGCCGTCGAAGACATCGCCGTTGGTATAGCTGTCGCCCAGCGTCAGGCGGGAACGTAGCGACGTGATGTCGCGCTCCAGCCAGGTATTGACGTGCTGCCACTTGTTTTCACTGGTCGATGCGCTGCCGCCGCTGCTGTAGCTCCAGGTGGTGTTGTCGCGCAGACGCCACGGGCCCATATTCAGCCCGCTCTGCAGATTCAGATACGCATAGTTGCTGTTGCCGTTTGCGCCGCTGTGGACGCTGTTGCCGGTAAAGTTGTAGTTCAGCAGCCCGGCGTTAATGCCGTTATCCCAGAGTTCGGGCGGAATATAGCCGCGGGCGCGGTTGCCCATAAACACCTGTGGGATAGTCAGCCAGAGCCGCTGCTGACCGACGTCGAAACGGGTGGTTGCGTCCTTGATGAGCTCAGTTAATGGCAGGCAGACGTCAGTCGCCAGTGCGTTCATTCCCGGAATGGCAGACGTACTGACGCCCATACCGGCAAGCTGTCCGCGGGTCAGACAGGGCGTCAGCCCGTGCCCGTTTTCTCCGGCATTAAAGGTGATATCGCGGGTGGTCATATAGCCATCATTCAGATAGATATCCACACGATAGGTGCCTGGCGGGAGTTCCTGCCCTTTTTCAAAGCCGGACAGGTCTGCCACGGCTGCGGGATCGTCCGCCAGAAAACGAGGGTTAAAATAGAGATCTGCCTGGGCGAAAAAAGCCGGGGAGGCAAGCAGAAGAGCAATGGGGATCTGAGCTAAAAGGTGAACAGATCCTGGGGTCATACGGCGGGTATCCAAACGCTCAGGTCCATATTTAAGATGTGACATAGTCCCTCCGGTCCAAAATCGCCCGGCATTCGGTATTTTTTCGTTCCGGGGAGAACGCTGCTCCCCGGACAGTTATTGCATTACGCCTTTCATTCGCGGGGTGAGCGCGCCGTAGTCGTTAATCGTCCGGTACGTAATGTCGCTACCCGCATCGGACGGTAAACTAACGCTGGCTTCCCCTTTTGGTGGAACCAGTGCATTTTTCAGCACCCGGGTACCGGCATTAAGTTCGGTGACCGTCAGGTAGTAAGGCGTAGGGTTGATCAGCGTCAGCGAGCCCGCGCTGCGGCGAAACCGCAGTTTTTCCGCAGCCTGATCCGGCGGCAGCGGCAGATTCGCCGGGCGGTAGTAGAGCTTGATACGGCTGATAATCGCCAGTTGCAGGGTGTTGTCGCTAAGCTTTGATTTGTCCATGGACGGAATCGCTTTAACGTTCAGCCAGAACAGGGTTTCCCGGTCCTGGGGCAACTGGTTACTGGTGGCATCGAGGATGCGCAGGGTACTCTCTTTTTTCCCCTGCATGGCGAACAGCGGCGGCGTGATGACAAAGCTGCCGTCTTTTGCTCCGTCGGCATTTTCCACCCATGACTGGATCAGAAAGGTGCTTTTGTCATCATTATTGGTCACCGCCAGCTGAACCTGCTTTTGTCCAGCCGGGTAAATGACGCGCGTTGCGCCCAATGATACGCCCGCTTCCGCCTGAACGCTGAAGCCCGCTGTGGCGGCCAGTAAAAGACCTGCCAGTAAACCGCGCATCCGACGCAGGGTACCCAGTGTATTTTTCATGCTTACCTCTTTCTTACTCACTGTTATTTCCTGTTACCGGTACTGATTACTGGTAGGTCAGGGAGAACCAGGCCTGAGCATTTGCAGCGCCTCCGGTGACCTGATTCCCGGTGGAACGATATTTGGCGACAAAGTGCAGCGTGGTCGGGCCGGTGTGCAGCTGTGTCCATGACGCAGGCGGCGCATTCAGCGGGATTTGCCTGCCGGTTTTATCAAACAGCGCGATACCAATGCCGGTAGCGATACCCGGCCCCTCGCCAACCGAGAGCACGTCCGGGTTTTTACCATCGGCGATGCCGTGAAACGCGACGCCAACGCGCTGGCTCACGGTGGTACTACACTCCTGCAGGTGAATATCAAAGGGGATGGGATTGGTATCTTCCCCTGTGGAATGAAAGCGGTTGCTGCTGATTTGCCCCATTCTGACCGTCATCTGGCGGTCGCCCGCTTCAACGCGGCAGGACTCGGCAATGACAATCCCCTGGAAACGCATGCTGCCGCCGGGCAGCATGACGTTCCACTGGTTGCCGGCCAGCGCCAGCGGTGGCAGCAAAAATAGCAACAGACCTGATTTCATCCTTTGCATCTTTATCACCTCAGGTTTATTCGGATAGCGGGCCATCCTGGCCCCACATGCTTCCCTGCCTGATGAATTACTCGTACTGAACTTTAAAGGTGGCGTCAGCGTTAGCAGTACCGGCAGTGGCGGCACCGGTTGCGTAGTAGCGAGCCTGGAACGGAATGACGTTAGTACCGTCGTTCAGCGTGGTGGCAGCGCCGAATGTTGCGCCATCCAGCGCCAGCGGAGTACCGGTGCGATCAAGGATCTGTACGCCGACGTTCGTCGCGCTGCCCGCCGCGGAACCTTGCAGCGCCAGTACGGTGGTGTTGGTGCTGTCAATAGATGTACCGGCGAACGCGATAGAAGCTTTGGTTGCAACCGTGGTATCACAGTCATCCAGCTGGATGTTGAAACCGACAGCGGAGCTGGTGGCGCCCGCTTTTGCCAGTTTTGCCGAACGCACCTGGCCTAACTGTACGGTCTGGTCGAGAGAACCAGCATCAACCGCACAGGCGGCGTTCACTACTTCTCCTTTAAAATGCACCGTACCGCCATTGACGGTGGTAGACGTGGACTCGGCGGCCAGGGCGACTGCAGAGCTCAGGGACAGTGCTGAAGCAACGATGAGTGCTAATTTTTTCATGATAAATCTCCTGTTAACTAAATAATTCGGAAGCGGTGCTTCACTTAATAAAACACTTGTTGTTAAAAAATAGCTTTTGAAACATAATCCTGTTTTTACAACCTAATTTATTCATCAGGTTACGGCGATGCGTATAAATAGTCTTAAGTTTCACGCCAAACTCTTCTGCGATCTCCTGGTTGCTTTCCCCTCTACTCAACATATTTAACATCTGCTTTTCGCGCAGACTCAGATGGAATTTTGTATGGTAATTGCCCGACATTTCCTTTTTCAGGAAAAAGTTCAGGATACTTTTCGTGTTACTCTTTTTGTCCAGTACGGTTATTTTTTCAAATAGTTCAGACTTATAAAAAGCTAAGTCATTGGATGCAAAGGCGACAATGTTCTTATTTGAAAAATAAATCCATTCCGCCCCCGTAAGATCGTTGCAATCCAGGTCTATAATCAGGAAGAAATTGTCAATAAACTCTACCCCGAGCAATTCAATAAGGCCCAGAGTAAAATATTTATCCTTAGATAAAATATTATTTGATAGATTCATATCTGAACGCAATCTCATCCTTGGGTTGACCTTTAACTCATCGTTAATAAAACCATTCAGCGAATTGAGAGTAATCTATCATCGCCCATATCAATGACACATGCGGTAGAAGCCCTAAAAGTTCTTATGTCTGCATGAGTGGTTTATTGTGGTGTTATAATCTTGTTTTTATATAAAAAACAGATATATCTATCGTAATTTTTCCTTAGGTTAGTGTTTTTTATAAAAAATGCGATAGGGGCTGGTTATCATTTTAACCAGAACAATAGGCACACTCTTTATATTGGATTTTTCTTAGGGAACATTCTCTGCTGGACCTGCATTTTCTTATCCTTAACATGTCAGATTTTCTTTTTCTCAATTTTAAATATCCCGATAAAAATGCTTGCGCAAGAGTATTTGCACTGCTTTTAGTCCTTTTATTCCACTAAGGAAAATCTCATTAGCAACACTTTCTTGTATCAGGCCGTTAATTGCCTGAGTGACTATTATGCGATCATGTCTTTGTCCTCATTTTCATCATGGTGACAGATACTGCCAATGCGTCCGGATACGTTGAACGCGTCGCTGCGCTGACATGCCTGCTGTGCGTTGCACAGGATGGCAGGTAGCCCGTCGTTTTGCTGAGGACAATAATACCATCGCATTTTCATTTGGTTATATGTATTTTGTTTTTTTGTTTTTTAGGTGTTATAATCTGGATTATAAGAAAAATATAACCAATTTCAGCATAAAATGCTTGATATACCAAGGTGTATAGAGGGGGTGTGCTTCTGAGGATGATTGTTAAGGCTAGTATATGATCTACAAAATTCAAGATACGATTCATTTCCGCAGTGATGATGGACTGCTATGGCTCGATGATGAATCGGGCGTCACGTTGACGGCAACAACAAGTCGTCTGCTTAAATATCTTTTAGACCACAAAGAACGTGTGGTTTATCGGGATGAGATACTGCAAAATGTCTGGGATGCACATGGATTACGGACTTCCAGCCATAGTCTCAATAAGTATATTTCGGATCTGAGAGCCGTATTCAGGAATATGGGCTGTGACGAGGACGTTATTGTTACTGTGCCCAGGGTTGGGTTTATGGTGTCTGAACGTATTGTGATAGAGAGAATAACGCCCCCTGCCCATGAGGTTAACGCGCAAAAAGAGCATGGCAGCGACAGTGTTAATCACCATGAAAACCGCCCTGACCAAGAAAAAAGCAGCGTATCGGTCGCGGTGATTAAAGCCGCCTCGTATATGTGCTTTGCACTGCTCCTGTTTACGTTGTTGTTTGTCGGCTTTAAAACGGATTTTTATCATCCGCGTTTGTCGACGGGGCAGGCTCAGGTCTATTCTTTAGGGGATACAGGAAAATGCCGGATTCAGAGTTTTAGCATCGTACCGATGGAATACAGAAAGCAGGTTATTGCGATGGCCAAAGATCTCATCGTAAAAGAGGGCATGCGCTGTTCAGATAACAGTGTTTTTTACTTTAATGTTGCAGAGACGGTACTAAAAGGAAATCCGGGACGGGTATTTTTAGCGCACTGCATATATTTAGATGAAAAAAAAGGTGATTTTTATTCATGTGAAAACTATTACAGGGCTGATTATGCAATTGTTCAGTAAACGCCGGGGCGTTAGGGGGTATATTATCTCTGCAGTGTTATGCCTCATTTTGGTTTTTGGCCTGTTGATCTACGCCGGTCATCATAGACGTGGTTTTGATTGTTCAGCAAATTTGCGTATTGAATCCACGTCACCCGCGTTTGATGCCCAATTGAAGACTTTCTTAATTATGCGGGATAATCATTCCGGATATTTTGATGTGTCAGGCAAGGTAATGCTCAACGATACCCGTTACAACGTTGCAAGATCGTATCATTTTGAATATGAAAATCAGGGCAATAATATTTATCACTTAGTCAGAACCTCGCTTTCCAGGAGAGAGGCGGACAACATGGTTGAAAGTGTGATGCAGAAAGTTTTTTTTAGTCCGGACCCAAATTCCGGACGGTATATCAAAATCCAGAAGATGAAAAATGCCTATGTGATACAAAACCTGTATTCACCGGCATTGATATGTGTATCTAATTGATTTTTATTGAAAAATACGTTTATTGATATAAGGTGGTCTTATATATGGTCTCTGACTTATATTCAGTGAGCCGCATCAGGTACGCTCAGAATCCGCAGACATGAGGTATGGTTTCAATACCCCGCTTGCCATAATCATTTAGTATTCAGGCTGTCTGTCGTGACGAGAGAGTAATGCTATGATTGACGCAGTCTGAGTCCGTCGATGATTTTCTGGGGTAATTGCTCCGATTACATAATTCGTGCTGAATTCACGCAATGTGATCGACGATTTGGTGCGACCAGCCTGGCGTCTATTTTATCCTAATTTGGTTTTAGAGGGGTTTTGTATATGTATGTGATTATTGTTGGTGTCGGCAAACTGGCTACCGAGCTTTTGGCAATGCAACTGGAGCCGCAATACACTGTAGTTCCATGGGAAAACCGCAGGCTGACCGCAGAAAAATCCATTGTTATCCATGCGGGGTCGGGGCGGCAGTTGCCGGAGGTTATCGATTTTTGCCGTACAACCGGTTCGGTGCTGGTTGAACTCTCTACCGGGACAGCATTACCCGAGGAGTCGTTAACGTTTCCGTTAATTCATTGCCCTAACGTCAATATTCTGATGTTGAAATTTATGAGTATGCTGCAAACCAGTGGGCATCTTTTCAACACCAGCCATATTACGTTAGCGGAGTCACATCAGATGACCAAAACCTCTCTCCCAGGCACGGCTGCCGCAATGGGGACGTATCTTGGGTTGCCGTTAGATGCTATCCGATCGGTACGCGATCCACAGATACAGGAAAGTGAATTTGGGGTACCGCAACAACATCTGGCTCGTCATGCAATCCATCGTATTGAGATCGCAGACGGAGCCTGCCAGTTGCGTTTTGAGTCACGGGTATTTGGTTCATCGCCTTATGCTGACGGAACCGCGCGTATTATTGATGCTATCAGTAACCATCAACCAGAAAACCGGCGCTATGAAATTATGGAACTGGTCAATGCCGGTTGGTTGTGAGGTGGCAAGTTGAACAGCAGGCGTATTAGGGCGAGTCAGGTCCTGGGCGCTAAATTGGCATCGCTGACATCATGTGCAATGAAATTTTCGACCTCGTTGATAAACAATTCAGCCAGAGGAGATAATGGCCGATGAGGCGAAGTTACACAAAAGATTTGCATTGGTACCCGTGGACGAAATTTGCGGATAACGATATCCGGTTGCGTATCAATAATAGCAAACAATGAGTCGATAAGGGCAATTGAGCGGCTGCTTAATAAAGCTGCACGGGCGGCAAATGACATATTGGTTTCCAGCACAATATGGGGAATAACATTTTCCTCCGCAAAACGCTCTCGCACGCTGTGGCTGGGCGGTGAGCTACGGTCAAGGAAGATCATCGGCTGCCCGGCGAGATCCGCCGGGGTAATAGTATCCAGCGCGGCAAGCGGATGATCGGCGCGCATGGCGCAAACAAATTCAGATTCTCCCAGCATCCGTCCATTCGCTTCAGGCTCTGTCGGCGCGCCGTGAATAAAGGCAAGTTCTGAACGGTGGCGGATGACATCCTCCACCGCATCCGGTGACATTCTTGCTGACAGCAGGATACGCGTACGCGCACGCGAGTCCTGAAACGACCCCGCGCACTTGCCTATCAGGGTTGCGGCCATAGCAGGTACTGCTGAGATAGTCAGATAACCTTCACTAGCGGTTTGCATCCCCGATATGTCGCTCATCAACAGATCCATATGGGCAAAAATACGGTCTACGTCAACGCCTAAGCGTTCTGCCGCCACGGTAGGGACCAGGCGTCCGCGTACCCGCTTAAAAAGCGGCAAACCGACTAATTCCTCCAGGGCCGCCAGAGTCTTGCTGACTGCAGGCTGTGTGACGTGCAGGCGAACTGCGGTTTCCGAAACGCTAAATGTTTGCATTAGCGTACGGAAAACTTCGAGTTGTCGAAAATTAGGTTTTGCCATAACTAAAAGTATAAAAAAACATAGATTTCGTCATTTTACATTATGAAGTCGTTTTGTGATAGTAAAAACGTACTCGTCAAATGATTCGAGAGCAGACCCTCGGGCGGGCGTCATTATTCTGGCAGGCGATGATTTAAGGATATGGTTAATGAAAATAACGTTATTTGAGCAGGCGGAATTTCTCCAGCGTCTTGAACGTACCAGACAACGCATGAAATCTGCAGGAATCGATTTACTGCTCGTGGCAAGTCCAGCCAATCAGTTTTATTTGACCGGCTATGACGGATGGTCGTTTTACACACCGCAGATGGTACTGATCCATATTGATGAACCTTTGCCTATCTGGTATGGCCGACGTATGGATGCAGTGGGGGCTCGCTTCACTGTCTATATGCCTGATGAATATATCGTGGAGTATCCGGACAATTATGTCGCGACCAGTGAACGTCATCCGATGCAGTTTCTTGCCTCGCTGATTAAAGAACGTGGTTGGTCTAAAGCCACTATCGGTGTTGAGATGGACGATTATTATTACACCGCTCGATGGCATCAAATTCTGACCTCTGCGCTGCCTGAATGTACTTTCCAGGATGCGTTTCTGCTTATCAACTGGGTGCGTCTGGTTAAATCAGAAACCGAAATTCAGTACATGATGGAGGCGGGACAACTGGCGATGGCGGGCATGCAGGCTGCGCTGGATACTGCTGCGATTGGCGTACGTCAGTCTGATGTCATGGGCGAGCTATATAAGGCTACTGTCGGAGGAACGGAAAAGATTGGCGGAACGTTTCCCTGTAAGCCACCGAATGCAATGGTCGGCGAACTCTGCGCTGCCCCTCATTTGAGCTGGACGGATCAGCCGCTGCGTAAAGATGAAATGTTTTATATCGAAATGGGGGGAACCCGACATCGTTATCACTCTCCGCTATCCCGCTGCATTTATATGGGCACGCCGCCCGCTGAAATTTCACGGTTGGCTGATGTCGTCGCTGAAGGTCTGGAGGCCGTGCTGGCGGCGGTACGACCAGGCCGTACGCTTGAAGAACTAGAGGCAGCCTGGAAAGAGGTGATTTCACGCCATGGTATTGAGAAAGATTCGCGTATTGGTTATCCGGTCGGTATCGGCTACCCCCCGACCTGGGGAGAGCTTACCTGCAGTCTACGCGCCGGGGATAAAACGGTGATGGAAGAGAATATGACGTTTCACTGTATTCCCGCCTTGTGGCTGGAAAAATATGGCTTAGTCATTAGCGAATCATTTGTTGTAACCAAAGATGGCGCAAAGACCTTTGCCGATTTCCCAAGACAGCTTTTCCATCGCTCGTAAGTAAACAAGCGATTATGCCCCGCTATTTTATACCCGTGCGTTCTTATAGCGGGGGTAACAGAGGACGTTGAACTTTCATGATTGTCTGTGCGGGGGTTGATAGTTTTGATAAAGGAAAGAGGTATTCATGCAGCAGATTCTTCGGCCGATAATATTTTCGGACAACGGAATGGTCGTCAGCGGACATCACCGTGCTTCCCAGGCGGGAGCCGCAGTATTGCGGGCGGGAGGAAACGCCATTGATGCGGCAATAGCCGCGTCGGCAACGTTATGTGTGGCGTTGCCGCATATGAATGGCATCGGCGGCGATTGTTTTGCGTTGTATTATGATGCTAAAACGCGGAAAGTGAGCGCGATCAATGGCAGTGGTGCCGCACCAGCAACCATGAATGCCGATTTTATTGCCGCAAAAGGGCTGAGCAGTCTGCCGCAACGTGGTGCATTGCCTGTTTCAGTATGCGGATTAATTGATGCCTGGGGGAGCGCCCATTCATTATTTGGTTCAGCTTCTTTTTCGTTAGCGCAATTGCTACAAGAAGCCTACGAGCTGGCGGCAACGGGCTCAGAAGTTGATGTATACCTTGGTGCCTATCTCTCTTCGCAGGCCTATCGAGAGCGGACGTTTGCAGATGCTGATTTAAAAGCCATTTTTGGCGAGACCGGCAGCCGACGTCTGGGTGAACGTATTCCGCAACTGGCACTGGCTAAAACGCTGAAGAGTATTGCTCGCGATGGGGTTCGGTCATTCTATGGCGGTGAAATCGGGAAAATGCTGGTTCAGGATCTTAAAAGTAAGGGCGGCTTGCTTGAGCTTAGCGATCTGGAACAGCATCGAACCTCCGTCACAGTTGCTCCACAGGTGGCATTTTATGGACACCAACTGCATTTCGCACCGCCAAATTCGCAGGGGTTGGCATTGGGTGTATTGGCCGGCCTTTGGGAACAGTTACGCAAGGATGGGCATGATGGGCATATAGTCAAGAACCTTACCCCGGCACTCTATCTACAGCTGAAAGAGATCGCATTTCAGTGCCGGGAACGTTATGCCCTTGACCCGCAATGGGGCGGTGTTCTGCCTGATGACTTTTTTAGTTGCGATAACCTGACGACGTTACTCAGTTCTGCTGATAACGCAGCAATTGAAACGAGAAGAGGGGGAGGCGATACCAGTACACTGGTTGTGGTTGATCAATGGGGGAATGCTGTCAGTTGGGTGCAGAGCCTGTTTGAAGATTTTGGCTCAGGGGTGATGTCACCTTCAACCGGTATCGTGATGCATAATCGTCTGTACCTTGAACGGCTGGATGATTCAGCGCACAGACTTGCACCAGGAAAACGACCTTTCCATACGCTGTGCCCGGCGTTATTAACCAGTGCTGAGGGATGTGAAATCGCGATCGCTACGCCAGGCGATCATGGGCAACCGCAGACGCTTTTCCAGGTATTAATTAATGTGTTTGAGCATGGCATGAATTTGCAGGCAGCGATCGAAGCGCCACGAATCAGACATGATAGCGGCAGCGATGTCATGTATGAGTCACGGATATCCCGACAGTGGGTAGAGCAGCTTGCACACATGGGTAAACATGGCGTTGATGTTGGTGACTGGTCAGTATTACTTGGTGGCGTTAATGCAATACAACGCGCTGCGGATGGTGGATGGATGTCCGGTGCCGATCCGCGTCGTTCCTGTTATGCCGTTTGTCCTTGACTGATGAATATTTAGCAAAGGGGGTCAGGTTAGATTAAAATAACACGATCCCCTTCTTTTATTTTTTATATATCTACGCTATTGCCTTTCAATAATCGGTTTTCTCCCTCTTCTTTATATATTCCTGTTCTACTGATCATTATTATTCCGTTCTTATTTTTCATGTTGTTTTTAATATTTGGTGCAAGTGCATCGTGAATGTGCACCAATATATTGCAGATTATTTGCGGATTCACTTTTCATGACCTTTGCTATGAAGGTGATATTTTTATTTTCAGTTTTATCAATGGGTTAGTGTTTTTTATGGAAATAAAAAACTATGGGGGAATTTATGTTTTGGCATGCAATGTGCATTAGATATTAGCGGGGACTTTTCATCACACCACGGTGATAGAAAGGGTGAATAGTGGACTCATTCCCTGAAAATATGGAGAGCAGCATTTATCGGTATCGTGCTAATGCTGCCTTTAACAAATGTAATTCAAACGTCTCCTTTAATAGTGATATGAGATGGTTATATTTCGTCTTTTATAAAGGATGGTTAACGTTTGAGAATTTTCACAGTAGTTAACATATTGAGAGTGAAAACATGGTTAACATGAATACGTCCCGATTTTCGGCTGCGGCGCGTCTTGACAGATTGCCGATCCTCAAATTTCACCGCAAACTGTTTGGTCTGGTTGCCGGGGGAATGTTCCTTGATAACTTCGATATTTATGTTGCTGGTGCAATAATGGCGGTACTGCTGAATCAAAGTTGGAGTACCCTTGATCTGAATGCCGCTTTCGTCTCTGCCACGTTTGCTGGCATGTTGATTGGAACCATTGGTACAGGTCTTATCGCCGATAAATTCGGTCGCCGTCTGACTTTTCAATTTAATCTGGCTATTTTCGGAATCGCCTCTATTCTGTGCGCAATAGCGCCTGATATGCATTATCTCATTTTCTTTCGATTCCTTTGTGGAATCGGATTGGGGGCTGAGTTAGTTGTCGGGTATAGCACGTTAGCTGAATTCACGCCACCAGCCAGGCGTGGGCGCTGGCAGGCGCTGATGTCAATGATCTCTTCATTTGGCTTGTTGGCGTCAACATTACTTAGTTTTCTGCTAATTCCATATTTTGGCTGGAGAATTATGCTACTGTTACCGGGGATCGCCGCGATTATTTTGCTGCTAATGCGCAAAGCGATCCCTGAATCACCTCGCTGGCTGGAGTTACAGGGACGCCATGGTGAAGCGGATAAGATTGTTAGTAATATTGAACAAGAAGCCAATTCTGGCGGTATTTCTTTAACCAAACCCCATTCTATGGATGTTCGTGCGCCTGAACGCATTTTTCAGCGTAAGTTTATCCGTCCGCTGCTTCTGGGAACTATCTTGCAGGTTGTGATGTTTGCTGCGGTTTATGGTCTGGTCAGTTGGGTACCAACGTTTCTGACGAATCAGGGAATGTCGCTAAATCAATCTTTGGCCCATACGGTACTGATGGCGTGTGGTGGACCGGTTGGGGCGTTCTTCGCGCAATTGCTGGCTGACCGCCTTGGTCGGCGAAAAGCGATTATTTTTGGCTCGCTGATCGCGGCATTAATGGCGCTGCTGTTTGGTTATGCTTCAACGCAATTGATGGTGACCATCATTGGTTTCGCCACTTTTGTCGCAGTCTTTTTTCTGTTGGCTACCGTGCAAGCGGTTTATCTTCCTGAATTGTTTCCTACGGAAGTACGTATGCGTTGCAACTCTTTTTGTATTGGCATCGCTCGGATCTCATCCATTGTTACGCCTTTCATTATTGTGAGCTTGTTTGAGCAGGGAGGACTGTTGCTCGTACTCGGGGTGATTGCCGCACTATTCCTGATTCAAGCGATAGCAATGCTTTTTCTTGGCGTTGAAACTAGTCGCCGTTCAATCGATGATGTTCTGGAAGATTTGGTTGCTACTCAAAAAATGGCTACCGCCGAGGACTGCAAATAGTCATCTGGAAGAATGTAGTTAACAAATGATCTTGCTTTAAAATGCTTGTCGGCATCACTGCCGCAAGCATTTTATGACTCAAACTGAGGGTGGAAAATTATTATCAGTCAGCAAATGAGTTGAAAATTCTTCAATCAGACCTAAGGTTGTAGGCAAAATCATGCGGTGACCCAGTGAATTTCCGGGAGCCAACATTCGTACGTGGCTGGAATGAATACGCCCGTGAAGGCGAGAACCAGGGATGGGAAGCGCTATTGCTAGCGTCGATGTCACCTTGAGTATGACGGGGATACATGTATTATCTATGAAATCCTGTGCTACTAATAGCGGGTAATCTTGCTTAGGTATTAACAATAAAAACGAACATATCTTGTATCAACATGGAGCTTTGCATGAAAATGCCTATCGACGGTTTAGATAAGAAATTACTTAGAGTCATCCAGGATAATAATCGAATAACTACTGAGCAACTTGGGGAAATGGTAGGGTTATCTTCCACGGCCTGTCAGAGAAGATTAAAAAAGCTCCGTTCTGCGCACGTGATCGAAAAGGATATTTCAGTGATTGATCCTCGAGCTGTTGGTCAAACATTAATAACTCTGGTAGAAGTCTCATTAGAAAGGGAACGTGCAGATATTATTGATCGCTTTAAGTCCGCGATCAGAGCAACACCTGAAATTATGCTGGGTTTTTATGTTACTGGTGACGCCGATTTTGTATTAGTGATTACCGCGCAGGATATGGAGGATTATGAAAATTTCACCAGAAAGTTTTTCTATGGCAACCATGATATAAAAAACTTTAAAACTATGGTTGTTATCGATCGTGTCAAAACAGGGTTTACGATTCCCATTAGATAACAATTGCACTCTATATTATCATAGGCATTTATTCTTCATTTGATGTTTTTCATAATAAAATCTTATTATTCTGCATATTTTAATATTATTAAACATTGAATGCGATTTTTCTCGGCGAATAAATAGGGTAAAACGCAGGAAAACTGCAAAATAATAGTGATAATGACATAAAAAGAACGCAGTAAGTATGTGACATTTTTTAGATGTTGGGGGAGGCAGGAGACTGTAATATGAAGCGCAGAACGTTTTTAAAATTAATGACAGCGACGACTGTAATGACCGCATTCGCCGCGCCCGCTATAGTACGAGCACAGGATAAAAGATTTGATGGTGTGACTCTGCGGGTTAATGGCTATGGCGGTGACTATGACCGATTGATGAAGAAACTCATTGCTGAACCACTTGAAAAAAGAACGGGTCTTAAGGTGAGTTTCATGCCTGGAGCCAGTGCGACGGCGGTAACACGTGTAATAGCCACACCAGATGATCCACCATTCGATATTATTTTATGTGATAGCCCTTCAGTACCGCAGCTAATGACCTCTGATGTTATTGCCGCGACATCGCCAGGCGAAATTAAGGGTATTGAAAAAATCTTACCTAATATGCGGGAGTTTGGTGATTATGGTCTCCCGTTTTCGATTTCAGCAATGGCCCTGGCATATAATACAAAATATGTAAAGAATGCTATTACTTCTTATGCCGACCTGGCTCATAAAGAACTTAAGGGGAGGGTGGGTTTATTTAATCTGGAAAATAATGGAGGGTTATTAACCCTGATTGCGTTAGCTGAAGCCAATGGTGGTAGTCTTGATAATATGAAACCAGGGTTTGATGCATTCGCAAAAATTTTCCCAAATACTAATTCATTGACTCCTTCAACTGTCAATCTCCAGCAGCTCTTTCAGCAGGAAGAAGTTTGGGCGGGAGGTTTTTGGGATGGACGGATTAATGCGATGATTTCGTCTGGGCTGCCACTTAAAATCGTTATTCCACAGGAAGGTTTGTATGCTGGACGTTCTTATTTCTGTCCAATAAAAAATAGTAAACATCCAGAGGCAGTAGCTGCTTTTCTTGAACAAGCATTAAGTGATGAATTTGTCGGCGGCATTGCCAGCTTTTTCCGTTATGGTCCTGCAACCAATGTCCGTCTGCCATCAGACATCGCTAACACTATTTTGACTTATGGTCCAGCAGCCGGAAATATTAAAACGGTAGACTGGCACAAAGTCGCCGCTAATCGTTCACAATGGTTTTCAGAGTTTAACAGAACATTCAGGTAGTTAAGTTATCAGGAGAATATCATGCCAGCGCTTTATTTTACCGAATCTGAATATCAGACGCGGGTTGCTGCAACAAAAGTGGAAATGCAAGCCAGAGGAATTGATACGCTTTTATTATCAGATCCGGCTAATATTTTTTATTTAACGGGGTTCGATGCATGGGCTTTTTATACCCCGCTATTTGTTGTTGTCACACTCGATCTTGATCAACCCGTCTGGATCGGCAGATTCATGGATGCAGCATCCGCACAAGATACGACTTATCTGCGACAAGAGAATATCTGCACTTATCCTGACAGATTTGTGCAATCTATTGATTCACATCCCGTAGAACCAATAGTTTCTTTGTTGAAAGAAAGAGGGTTTGACAAAGGTGTTATCGGTGTTGAGATGGGAGCTTACTATTATAGCGCGCGCATTCATGCTGAGCTTGTGAAGCATCTGCCTGAGGTTGAGTTTATCGATGCAGAACTGCTTGTTAATCGTGTCAGGTTAATAAAGAGTCCCGCCGAGCAGGAGTATATGCGTCAGGCTGGTCAGATAGCGGATGCCGCGATGAGTGCGGCAGTCGCTAAAGCTGCGGCAGGAGTCAGAGAATGTGATGTGGTCGGTGAGATCTATCGTTCTCAGATACAAGGCACTTCCAGTTTTGGTGGTGTTTATACCACCAGCCCTCCACATTTTTGCGCAGCGCAACGAGTACGTACGCCACATGGTCTGTGGACTGATGCACCGTTAAATAATAATTCGCCGGTTAATATCGAAATTGCCGGTTCACGACTCCATTATCATTGCCCGATCTCGCGAACTATCTACATTGGCAAGCCGCCAAAAACGTATCTTTATCTTGCTGAGGCGGTGGTTTCCGGACTGACGGCTACCATGGAGGCCATCAAGCCAGGCCTAACCTGTGCGGACGTAGAAGGTGTCTGGCGTGGAGCAATCGCAAAATATGGCTTTGAGAAAGAGGCCCGCCTGGGTTATTCCATTGGTATTGGTTTTCCACCAACCTGGGGCGAACGTACGGCCAGTTTACGCGCGGGTGACCTAACACTGTTAAAAGCAGGTATGGCTTTTCATTGCATGTCAGGATTATGGTTGGACGCAACGGGTATTGTTATTACTCAGTCTTTTCTGGTGACAGAAAATGGCCATGAGCCATTGACGCGGTTTGCCCGACAATTGATTGTTAATCCATAGAGGCTATCTGTAAAATTTATCAACGGGCCGCTATTAATATATGAAGATAAGTTCGCAATCTACGCTGATACCTACAGGGCGAGAAAAATACTGGCTGGCTATATTGTTATGCCCAACAGTCACGTTTTTACTTGTTATGTTAATATTACCATTTACTGGCCTGGTAAAGCTCAGTCTCGTAAGTAATACATCTGATTCTGTGCATCAGGCTATAACTGGAGTATTCTTTAGTAATCTATTTTCCGATAGTTATTTTATGTCGGTAGTGTTTGAAACGTTAATAATGGGTGTGGCCGTTGCGCTAATCTGTGCCGTGATAGGATTTCCGGTCGGTTACTCCCTTGCCAGGTTACCAGTTGAAAAACGCCGTTGGAAATTAATTGCAGTTGTTCTACCGCTAACATTAAGCCTGGTTGTGGTGGTCTTTGGTTGGTTAGTTGTATTAGGTAGTTCGGGGATTATTAATAAAACTTTAATGACATTGGGTATTATTGATATTCCTCTACAGATGATATTTAATCCAGGCTCAGTGACATTTGTTCTGGTTCAACAATTCTTACCTTTTATGATTTTATCCGTCATGGGGGTTGTTTCGCAGATTGATCATGTTCTTGAGGAGGCATCGGCAAATCTTGGCGCTAACAGACTAACAACGTTTCGCCGAGTGATATTGCCTATGGCGGCACCAGGTATTGCTACTGGTATGCTGTTGGTTTTCATTCTAACGATTTCTGCATTTATTACCCCGCGCCTTATTGGTGGTAGCCGGGTGCAAATGATAGGTGCGGTGATCTACGAGAAAATTGTCGTGTTGTTCGACTGGTCATCAGGTGCGGCAATGTCAATTATGTTGTTAATTATTACTGTAATTTTTCTTATATCGCTCAATATAGTTAAAATGATGTTCGCGAGGAGATCCTGATGAATTCAAAACTGGATTTGAGTGATTATATATTAAATTACGGAGGGCTCGTGGTCCGTGGTTTTGTATATATTATGATGCTAACGCCTGCAGTCATTGTTATTGGCGCTTCTTTTACGTCAGGGACTATGCTGCAATTTCCTCCGGATGGTTTTTCGCTAAAATGGTACATGCGGGCATTAGCTGATGATCAGTTTATTGATGCAATGTGGACAAGTGCTTATCTGGCTTTTTTTGCTACTTTACTCTCTTTGCTATTGGGTTTAAGTAGTGCTTTTGTATTAGATCGTTTCAGTTTCACTGGGCGGTCTCTGTTTTCATCTCTACTACTGTCACCGGTAATTATCCCGATGGTGGTGCTGGGACTGGCTCTTTTACAGTTTTTATCCTGGCTGGGCATTAGTCAGACGTTTACGGGATTGTTGCTTGGACATGTGCTGATTATGTTGCCCTATGTTGTCAGAACATTGCTCACTGGGTTGGGGTTGTTAAACAAAACGCTTGAGGAGGCAGCGCTTAATTTGGGGACAGCTCCTTTACGGGTTATGTGCAGAGTGACCATTCCTTTGTTACGTCCCGCTATTATCGCCGCTAGCGTATTTGCTTTTGTCACCTCATTTGGCAATGTCACACTCTCAGTTTTTTTAGCAAGTTCGGATAGCGTTACGTTGCCGGTACAGATTTTTTCTTATGTCGAAAGCAGCTATGACCCAACAGTTGCGGCTGTCTCAGCTATTGTGATTGCTATTACTTTGGCGGTGATTCTAATCATTGAAAAAGTTGTTGGCGTCAGTCAGATCGTAGGGAGATAAAGGTATTGTATGAATTCAATGTCAGTAGTATCGCTTAAGAATATTCGAAAGACCTATTCAGACCATGTGGCGGTGGATAATTTTTCTCTGGACCTCAGGCAGGGCGAGATTGTATGTCTGCTGGGACCTTCTGGCTGTGGTAAAACCACCACATTGCGTATGGTTGCTGGTTTTGTAAAACCATCGGCCGGGCAGGTGTTAATTTCTGACAATGATGTGACAAATGCGCCATCTTATCGGCGTAATACAGGGATGGTTTTCCAGGCATATGGGTTATTTCCACATATGACCGTTGAGCAAAATATCGCATTCGGGCTGGATAACCAGAAAATGCGTAAAAAGGACAAGCGCCAGCGTGTGGCAGAGATGTTACAACTGGTTGAATTGCAGGCGTTAGCGCACCGCTATCCGAAAGCGCTATCAGGTGGTCAGCAGCAGCGCGTAGCACTAGCCAGAGCATTAGCCGTCCGGCCGGATGTATTATTGCTGGATGAACCTTTTTCTAATCTTGATGCCCAGTTGCGTAATCGTCTTAGGTCTGATATGCGTCAGCTTATCAAGCGAGTAAACATTACCACTTTATTTGTCACTCACGATCAGGAAGAAGCGCTTAGCGTAGCCGATCGCATTGTAGTAATGAGCAAAGGGGTGGTTGAACAGGTTGGCACACCATGGGAAATTTATGGTGCTCCTAAAACACAGTTTGTGGCGGAGTTTATTGGTTCATGCAATCTTGTCAGTGCTTATGTCGATAATTCACGTCTGCATCTTTCGACAGAAATTTCTCTGCCATTCGAGAAACCCCGGGGAAATGTTACCGCCGTGATCCGCCCGGAAACGATTAAGCTGTGTGAAGCGTCATATAGTGAAAATTGTTTTGCCGCTGAGGTACTGGAGAGCGTTTATCTGGGGCATACATATCGGCTAAAAATAAAAGTGGGTGATCTTGAATTGCTGATGAATAGCCATGTCGGCACGGAAAAAATTTATGATTCAGGAACCCGGATATTTATTGCATTCGATTCTGAACGCATTACTTTTCTGCCTGCTGCATAACTCGGCATGTTTAAGGGTAAAGTTTAATGAATAACGTAAAACAGTTTTTTTCTACTGATTATTTTACAGCCCGGCAAAAATTTCTTTCTGCAACGACAGCTACTTCATTACGATCACAGTTTACCGGTCCACAGGGACAACCGCTTTACACTGATATTAGCTATCTTGGCCCCAAAGATGCGGATAATTTAATGGTACTGGTATCTGGTACACATGGTGTAGAAGGATATTGTGGTTCGGCTGCTCAACTGGCGTTCCTGCACTCACCGTTGGCTGATTCTGCGAAAAAGTCCATTGGTATCTTGTTAATTCATGCGCTCAATCCTTATGGGTTTGCCTGGGATCGGCGAGTTACCGCGGAAGGATGCGATCTCAACCGTAATTTTCTCGATTTTACCCAGCCGATACCGGAGAACGATGAATATCGCCAGTTAGCGAATTACCTGATACCTCCGGATATTTCACCTGCAGGTTTAGCAGATGCCGAATCCCACATTAAGCGGTTTCGTCAGCAGTTTGGTGAACACGTTTTCCAGAGTGCGCGCAAACGCGGGCAATATACCCATGCGACGGGGATGTTTTATGGCGGCCGGGCTCCTTCGGAATCGAGGCAATGCCTTGAAAAGATTGTTGCTGATTATCAGATAGATGCGCGGAAACAGGTGGTCATTATTGATTACCATACTGGATTAGGTCCGTATGGTTATGGTGAATTGCAGTGTGAAACGCCTTCGGGAATGAAAGGTTATCAGCGCGCATTAAAAATTTTTGGTCCTTCGGTAACCTCGCCGGAACTGGGAACATCTTCCTCCGTTCAGATAATCGGTACGCAGGATGAATTCTGGCAAAGAATACTGGGCGATCGTCATACCTATGTGTGTCTGGAATTCGGTACCTATGATCAGGAAAAAAGCCGGGAAGTGTTGCGAAATGATCACTGGTTATTTACTTATAAACCAGAAGAAGCGGATTCAGAGAGAGGGCGACTTATCCGCAGCGCGACGCGTCATCAATATTATCCTGAATTAGATGACTGGCAGGAAATGGTAATTTTTCGTTGCAATCAGATTCATGCACAGGCTGTTTCCTCTCTTTGCCTGGCGGAATAGCACTTTTAGCAGCAAAGCTCCGGATATCGGGTGGTTATGACCTCCCCGGTGCTATCATTCAACCTCTGACAGGCGTGGAGTCTGTTATACAGCGGTTTATTACGATGTCATTCTGGCATCGACGTATTTTTGTTAGCGTTATATGAGGATACATTTTTATGTCTGATTACTGTGCAGGAACGCTGTCAGTCTGGGCCGGAGAAGAGCATCTTTTTGATGAAGGCGCAATATGTTCTCCCATTTATCACTCCGTCGCATTCGGTTACGATAATATGGATGACTGGTTTGATGTCGCTCTGGGGAAAAAAGAA